>OIZF01000475.1_pt1 | contig 27974 bp, 22 predicted proteins | sample 1588471 | NCBI WGS metagenome assembly OIZF01 (sample SAMN03283279) | human gut metagenome | biome: human-associated habitat; material: feces | host: Homo sapiens | place: Peru | collected 2012
CGTGGAGCTGGCCCCCATGATGGCCTGCATCATCATCGCCATCATCCCCATCATCCTGCTCTACATCACCTGCCAGAAATACATCATTGAGGGCGTCGTTGCCGGCGCTGTCAAGGGTTAAGAGGAGGGGGTTCACATGCGCGCAAGCGGTATCCTGATGCCCGTGTTCAGCCTGCCTGGTCCCTTCGGCATCGGCACTCTGGGGGCGGAAGCCTTCGCTTTCGTGGATTTTCTGGCCCGCGCCAGACAGACCTATTGGCAGATCCTGCCCATCGGCCCCACCGGCTACGGCGACAGCCCTTACCAGAGCTTTTCCGCCTTTGCCGGGAATCCCTACTTCATCGACTATCGGGTGCTGGCCGAGGACGGCTGGCTCACCCCCGATGAAGTCCCCGCTCCGGTGCCGGTCGGCACCGTGGATTACGGTGCCTTGTACAACGAGCGGCCCGTGATCCTGAAACGGGCCGCAGACCGGCTTCTGGCCGAGCCCAGCAAAGCCTACACCGATTTCTGCGCCGCGCAGGACTTCTGGCTGGACGATTACGCCCTGTTCATGGCCCTGAAAGCCGAGCAGGGGCAGGCCGGTCTGGCCGACTGGCCCGACGCGCTGCGCACCCGTGAGCCTTCGGCTCTGGCCGCCGCCCGTGTGCGGCTGGCCGATGCGGTGGATTATCACAAGGCCGTGCAGTTTTTCTTCTTCACTCAGTGGAGCGCCCTTAAGACCTACGCCAACCAAAAGGGCATCCAGCTGGTGGGTGACATCCCCATCTACGTCAGCCCGGATTCCAGCGACCTCTGGACCCGGCCAGAGCTTTTCCAGACCGATGGGCAGGTCCACCTGACCCAGGTGGCCGGCTGCCCGCCGGATGCTTTTGCAGCCGACGGCCAGCTCTGGGGCAACCCGCTCTACGACTGGCCCCGCCACGAGGCAGAGCACTTCGCCTGGTGGAAACGCCGGATGAAGCACGCCACCTCCATTTATGATGTCGTCCGCATCGACCACTTCCGCGGCTTTGAGAGCTACTACTCCATCCCCGCCGGGAACACCACGGCAGCGGGCGGCAAGTGGGTCAAAGGCCCGGACCGCGCCTTCATTGACGCCATGCACGAGGCACTGGGCCAGGGCGGCATCATTGCCGAGGACCTGGGCTATCTGACCCCGGAGGTCAAGACCATGCTGGCCGCCAGCGGCTACCCCGGCATGAAGATCATGCAGTTCGCGTTCGACAGCCGGGAGCCGGGCAACTACCTGCCCTACACCTACACCCGGAACAGCGTCGTCTACACCGGCACCCACGACAATGTGACCACCGAAGGCTGGCGGGCGACTGCCAGCCCGGAGGATGTCCACTACGCCTGCCGGTATCTGCGCTGCACCCCCAAAGACCTGACCGAAGCCATGATCGCGGCCTGCCTTTCCTGCGTGTCGGACATGGCCATCATCCCGATGGCGGACTGGCTCCACCTCGGTGCCGAAGCCCGCATCAACACCCCCAGCACGCAGGGTTCCAACTGGCAGTGGCGTCTGACCACGCCCCTGACGAGCCTGCTGGCGGACCACATCGCCGATCTGACGGTCCTGTATGACCGGGCCCCGGCGGCAGAATAAGCGTTTTTCTCCTTCTGATAGCTTCCCCATCCCGAACGGCGAGCCGTGCGGTGCCCTGCATTGTGGCACTGCATCCGGCCCGCCGTTCCTTTTTGGCACAAATTTCACACAACATTTTTTCACCAGGGCCTTGGGATGCGCGTTTTTGTTTTTCTGCTTCCCTGCGTTTGTTTTTTGAGTTTTGCTTTGAAACCGTTCACAAAACCTCCACAGCTTTCAAACCTTCGCTCTCTTGTTGTTTTTGGTGGAATATGCTATAATCCACTTAGTTTATGATCCGCTTTCCGGCGGTTCTGATGTACGAAAGGAGTTTTCCCGCCATGGAATATACCAGTTCGACTTCGCTGCATTTTCCGGCAGCCTATGCTCCCATCTCCGAGGATGAAATGATCTACATCGAGGGCGGTGCCGATGTCATCTCGCCGCAGCAGTTTACATACAACCTCGTCACCAACCTCATCCGCCTGATGGGTCAGGCTGCCTTCACCGGTGCCGTCACCGGCCTCATCAACATGCGCAACGACGGCCTGACTGTCGGCGGTTCCATCAAGCATTACTGGGGCCGCCAGACCCCCGTTGGCAAGGCTGCCACGGTGCTCTTCACCGGTTTTGCAGGCTATGCGGTCTATGTTTATGCCGTCCAGCTCATCAACACCGCACTGGGCATTTACACCGATGTGAAGGACAACTACTACAACAATGGTTCTTCCACCGGCACCACCACGACCGACCCCACCGCAGCTTCCACGGCCGCGCTGACGGCGGCCTGAGCCTTTGCCTGACCACCCGACTCTGGTACAGAAAGGAGCTTTTCTATGAAAGAATTGCAGATGCCCGCTTCCTATGGACGCATCCCGGAAGCAGAGCAGTTTCAGATTGTTGGCGGCGGTGAGCTGGCCGATGCGTGGAATGACTTCACGGACCGGCTCCGTCTGGACGATCTCTTCTTCCGCGGCGGTGTGCTCTCGCTGTCCTTCTCGTTCGTGCCGATGCTGCTGTTCCATGTGTTCCGCTCGGCCTACAACTTCGCAGAGAACACCTACAATAACCTCGTCAACTGGTTCGGCTTCCACGACGACACCCTGTCGGCGCTGCAAAACTACACCGACGATATGCGCCAGAAGCGCCAGGAGCGCGGGGTCTGAACCTCCTCAGCCGCCTTCGGCGTCCGTTCCCCCGTGCGGAACGTATCCGTTTTCTATTCCAAAAAGCAAAGTGCTCCGCTGTTTTTGGCAGCAGAGCACTTTCTTTTTTGCTCTATTATTATATTACGCGAATCGCTCCCTGCTCCCGCAGGCGGAGGATGTAGCAGCTGCCTTTGCCGAAGACGCCCTCCATGGCGTCGTGGTAGGTCTGCACCAGCCGCTGCGGCACAAAGGCCTGGATGGTGCCTGCAAAGCCGCCGCCCTGCATCCGCCAGGCTCCGCCGCTGTGTTCCAGCAGCGTCTGGCTCAGCGCCAGCGCCACCGAAAGCCCCTGATGCCGCACATCCGTGGAACAGTAGACGTTCTGGCACAGGGTGTAGGAGGCATGACCGCTGGCCGCAATGGCCTTCAGAAAGACCGGGAAATCCCCGGCCCGCAGAGCATCCCGCTGGACCAGTGCGCGGGCGTTCTCCTCAAAGTAGTGGGCGGCCCGCAGCACGGCACGGTCGCCGCAGGCAGTGCGCAGGCGGGGCAGCGCCGCCCAGAAGTCGGCCTCCCGCACCTGCCCCAGAACCCTGCCCCCCAGCTGCGACGCCACCGCTTCCATCTCGTTCCGGATGGCGGCGAACTCGCCGGTCAACTCGCTGTGGCTGCCGCGCGTGTCGGTAACGCAAAGGCTCATCCCCTCCGGCAGCAGCCCGGCGGCGTGGATCTTCTCGATGTCCGGCTGGGCCGGGTCGGCAAAGTCCGCAAAGATGACGCCGCCCACCGCGCTGGTCAGCTGGTCCAGCAGGCCGCTCGGCTTGCCGAAGTAGGTGTTCTCCGCATACTGGCAAATCTTCGCCAGTTCCGGCATCGGCAGGCCGCAGCCGTACTCGCCGTTCAGGATGACGGCCATCCCCATCTCGAACGCCGCCGAGCTGGACAGGCCCGACCCACGCAGCACATCGCTGGCGGTGTAGGCGTCAAAGCCATTCACAGCCCTGCCCCTGGCCCGGAAGCCCTCCGCGATGCCCCGGATGAGGCTGGCCGAATGGGTGCTCTCGCCGTCCTGCGGCTCTGCCTCGCTCAAGTCGATGACGTCCAGCTTGTTGAACCCGCGGGATTTCACCCGGATGAAGCCGTCGTCACTGGGGGACGCCACGGCGATCAGGTCCAGCATCACAGCTGCCGCCAGACCATAACCATGCTGGTGGTCGGTGTGGTTGCCGCCCAGCTCGGCCCGCCCCGGTGCCGAGTAGATGTGCACCTGCCGGCCCGGACCGAAGTATCGTTCGAACTGTTCCAGCGCGTCCGCGTAGCGCTGCCGCTGCCGCGCCAACACCGCCGGGTCTGCCCCATACAGTGCGGCAAGTGCGGCGTCACGCCCGCCTGCCAGGATCTCCCGTCTGAGCTGCATACTGGTCGCCATGGCTGTTCCTCCCCCCAAAGAAAACCCGCAGTCTGTTTGTAAAAGATAACTCTATTGTAATCGAAGCGTCCCCATTTTGCAATTTGATTTTGCAAAAAAACAAATTTTGGCGCGAAAGTCAAAGATTCGAATGTACTTTTGTTGAATTTGCGGGTTCGATTATGATATACTGGAGCTACGAATGCAGCGGATGGGAGGAGAGCCACATGGCAGACGTTTACAAACAGTCCTTCAAGCAGAATTACACCAACAACATCGAATTGTCCATCTTTAACTGCGGCCTGGAGCGGTGTGCTCCGGGCCAGACCTGGGGCCCCGGCATCCGGGACCATTACCTCATCCATCTGGTCGTTTCCGGCAAGGGCACCTTTGAGGTGGGCGGCCATACGTTTGAGGTGGTCCCCGGCGACCTCTTCTTTGCCCGGCCCAGCCAGCTCATCCGCTACACAGCCGATGAGCAGCAGCCGTGGGAGTACAGCTGGGTAGGCTTCAATGGGGCCTGCGCCCACAAACTGGCCGCACAGCTGCCCTTTACAGACGAGCGACCTGTCCACCACACCAGTGACCCCGAAGGGATGCGGACGGCCCTGACCAACATCTACTCCTCCCGCGGGCTTCAGCCCCAGGATGAGGCCGCCATGGTGGGCTACCTCTATCTCTTCATCTCCTCCCTGATGAAGGAGACCAGCGAGTCGAAGCCCCACAACACCTCGTCTTCGAGCCAGTATGTGCTGAACGCCATCAAGTACATCCAGTTCAACTACTCGCACGATATCTCCATCGACGATGTGGCCAAGAGCGTGGGAGTCTCCCGCAGCCACCTCTACCGGGTGTTCATGCTGAATGTGGGCAAAAGCCCCATCGACTATCTGACCGAATACCGCATCAACGAAGCCTGCAAGCTGCTGCGCGCGGGCAACCTGTCCATTGCCGAGGTCGCCATCTCAGTCGGCTTCTTTGACCAGTTCTATTTCTCGCGGGTGTTCAAGCGCGCCAAGGGCGTGCCGCCCAGCAAGTATCTGGCGTCCCAGACCGACGTCCCCGAAGCCTCGGAATAACCCCACCACAAAAGGAGAATCCCCATGCCCTTACAGAAAAATCAGGTGCTGACCCTGACCATCGAGCGGCTTTCCAACGACGGAAGCGGCGTGGCACACTCGCCGGACGGCGAGGCCGTGTTCGTGCCTGGCACCGCCCCCGGCGATGAAGCCGACATCCGCATCGTCAAGGACTGCGGCCGCTATGCCTTCGGCATTCTGGACACCCTGCGCACCCCCTCGCCGGACCGCATCCCTGTAGACTGCGCCGTGGCAGGCCCCTGCGGCGGCTGCAGCCTGCGGCACCTGGATTACGCCGCCGAACTGCGGGCCAAGCAGGAAAACGTCACCGATGCGTTCCGCCGCATCGGCGGGCTGGACGTGCCGGTGCTGGACGCCCTCCCCTCCCCCGAAGTGGACCGCTACCGCAACAAGGTCCAGTTCCCGGTCGGGCATGACAAGAACGGCGCACCCTGCATCGGCTTCTACGCCGGTCGCACCCACCGCATCGTCCCCTGCCCCGACTGCAAGCTGCAGCCCGGCATCCTGAACGACATCGGCAACGCACTGTGCAGCTTTTTCGGTGCACACGGCATCCAGCCCTACGATGAGGCTTCCGGCAAGGGCCTGGTGCGGCACATCTTCCTGCGCCGGGGTGCGCACAGCGGCCAGATCATGGTCTGCATCGTCTGCACCCGCGCAAAGCTCCCCCACAGCGCCGAACTCGTCGAGCAGCTGACCGCACAGTTCCCGGACATTGCCACCGTCCTCGTGAACGTCAACCCCAGGAACACCAACGTCATTCTGGGCACAGAGACCCACACCCTCTGCGGCCCCGGCTTCATCGAGGACACCCTCTGCGGCGTCCCGGTGCGGCTTGGCCCCCTGTCGTTCTATCAGGTCAACACCCTCGCCGCCGAGCAGCTCTACGGAATTGCCGCCGAATACGCTCAGCTCCAGCCGGACGACCTTCTGCTGGACCTCTACTGCGGCATGGGTACCATCGGCCTTTCGATGGTGGACCGCTGCCGCTCGCTCATTGGCGTGGAGATCGTCCCCGAAGCCATCGACAGCGCCAAGGCCAACGCGGCCCGCATGGGCGAAGCCGTCGCCGCCAGAAGCCGCTTCTTCTGCGCCGACGCGGGCAAAGCCGCATCTCAGCTCGCCGCCGAGGGCCTCCACCCCGACGTCATCGTCCTCGACCCGCCCCGCAAAGGCTGTGACGAGGCTACCCTTTCTGCCGTCGTCACCATGTCCCCCCGCCGGGTCGTCTACGTCAGCTGCAACCCCTCCACCGCCGCAAGAGATGCCAAGTGGCTGGAAACACAAGGCTACCGCACCGAGAAAATCCAGCCTGTGGATCTGTTTCCGAGGACGAAGCATGTCGAGTGTGTCATTGTACTTTCCAAGGGTGAGATCGACTCCAAAAAAGTCCGTGTAGAGTTCTCTTTGGAGGGCATGGACACTTCAGGATTGCAAAAGGGTGCGACCTATCCCGAAATCAAGGCTCGTGTGTTGGAACAGACTGGGCTGAAGGTTTCTTCCCTGTATATCTCGCAGGTCAAGCAGAAATGCGGTCTGGAGGTACGAGAAAACCACCATAAGGCGAAGTCCGAAAATACAAAGCAGCCTCAATGTCCGAAGGAGAAAGAGGATGCAATCGTGGAAGCATTGAAGCATTTTCAGATGATTTGATTTACTGTATGCCCGTCTGATTTTCAGGCGGGCATTTTCTTTTGCCGGAATATGGTGTTTCCACTTTTATCGTGGTACAATAGATGCAAGAATCATTTTTCAGGAAAAGCAATCTTCCGTCCACTTTATGGGACACCCATTGTTATAAAATCAGGATGTCCACCTATCACAAAAACAAGGAGCAACGTATGCCAAACGATAAGATCACCGCCGTAGGTGCCAATATCGCCGAAAAAGCCGCCATGATCTGGAACGTAGCCGATATGCTGCGTGGGCCGTTCAAGCCCCACGAGTACGGTCTGGTCATTCTGCCCATGACCGTGGTGAAGCGGTTCCACGACTGCCTGCTGCCCACCCATCAGGCAGTGCTGGACACCTACGAAAAGGTGAAAAAGCTGCAGGTCATCGACGGCTTTTTGCAGAAGGCTTCCGGCTACCAGTTCTACAACACCAGCCGTTTCACCTTCGAGACCCTGCTGGCGGACCCGGACAACATTGAGTCCAACTTCCGGGATTACCTGTCCGGCTTTTCTGCCAACGCACAGGATGTGCTGGCAAAGTTCGACTTTGACAACATCATCAAGCGGATGGTGGAGAGCAACACCCTCTACCTCGTGATCAAGGAGTTCGGCTCCGAGAAGGGCTATCTTGGCCCGGACAAGATCAGCGCCGTGGACTGCGGCTACATCTTTGAGGATCTGGTGCGGCGGTTCTCTGAGAGCTTTGGCGAGGAAGCCGGAGCCCACTTCACCAGCCGGGATATCATCTATCTGATGACCGATCTGCTGCTGTCTGAAGCCGACCTCGATACCAGCAGCATGACCGTTTACGATATGGCGATGGGAACCAGCCAGATGCTGAGCTGCATGGAGGAGCGCATCCACGAGCTGAACAGCGACATTGAGGTGACCTGCTTCGGGCAGGAGTTCAATCCCTCCACCTTTGCCATCGCCAAGGCGGACATGATGATCCGCGGCGGCGACCCTAACAATATGCGGTTCGGTGATACTTTGTCGGAGGATCAGTTCCCCGGATTCACCTTCCAGTACATCATCTCCAACCCGCCCTTCGGCATCGACTGGAAGCGGGAGCAGAAGGCGGTGGAAGCCGAAGCCGCCCGCGGCGAAATGGGGCGTTTTGCGCCCGGTCTGCCCAAGATCAGCGATGGTCAGCAGCTTTTTGTGCTGAACGGCCTTGCCAAGCTGGCAAACAAGGGCAAGATGGCGATCATCCAGAACGGCTCTCCCCTGTTCAGCGGCGATGCCGGCAGCGGGCCCAGCAACATCCGGCAGTATATTCTGGAAAACGACTGGCTGGACTGCATCATCCAGCTTTCCACCGATATGTTCATGAACACCGGCATCTCCACCTACATCTGGGTGCTCAGCAAGGATAAGCCCGCCCACCGTGCGGGCAAGGTACAGCTTATTGACGCCAGCCACTGCTTTGAGCCACGCCGCAAGAGCATCGGCACCAAGCGCAACGACATCACCGATGCCTGCCGGGAGCTGATCGTCACCGCCTACGGCGAATTTGCCAACGGCAAGGTGTACGGCGACAAAAACGGCATCTACTGCGAGAGCAAGGTGTTCGAGAGCGTGGAGTTCGGCTACAACAAGATCGTGGTGGAGCGCCCCCAGCGGGACGAGGCGGGCAACGTTATCCTGAAGCGTGGCAAGCCTGTGCCGGACACCAGCCTGCGTGACACCGAAAATGTGCCGCTGGTGCAGGATATTGACGCCTACTTTGCCCGCGAAGTTCTGCCCTACGCGCCCGATGCCTGGATCGACCACAGCAAGACCAAGGTGGGCTACGAGATCCCCATGACCCGCTATTTCTACGAGTATCAGGCACCGGAAGCCGTGGAGGATATCGTGGCGCGCATCACCGCACTGGAACAGGATATCTCCGCCGGGCTGGCAGAGCTGTTCCATAAGGAGGGCTGACCATGGCGCGTAAAATGAAAGACAGCGGCATTGAATGGATTGGGGATATCCCGGAGGGGTGGAGAACCATAAACCCAAAAGCTCTCTTCACTCAGCGTAAAGACAAGGCACAGAAAGGCGAGCGCCAGCTTACCTCTAGCCAACAATATGGCATTCTTTATCAGGATGACTATATGGAGCTGACTGGCTCTAAAGTTGTTACTGTTGAAAAAGATTTTGATATTCTAAAACACGTCGAAGCTGGTGATTTTGTAATCAGTATGCGTAGTTTTCAAGGCGGACTGGAATACAGCACAAAATCCGGCGCTATTAGCTCCGCATACGTTATGCTTGTTCCGAATCTTGAATTGGTTTACCCACGCTTTTATAGATGGCTTTTGAAGTCCTCAGTTTATATTGACGCCCTGCAACGAACCACAAATATGGTTCGTGATGGTCAGGCAATGCGTTATTCTAACTTTGCACAAGTCCGGCTTTTCACCCTTCCTCTTGATGAGCAAAAATCAAGAGCTGATTTTCTAGATTTAGAATGCTCAAGTATTGATAAAATACTTTTCAAAACCCGCTCCAGCATTGAGGAATACAAAAAGCTCAAGCAAGCTGTTATTACGCAGGCTGTTACCAAAGGCGTGCGTGGTGAGCGGGAGATGAAGGATAGCGGAGTTGAGTGGATTGGGATGGTTCCTAAAGAGTGGCGAAAAACTCAACTACGTCACTGTGCTACAATCAAATCTGGCATCACACTCGGAAAAAGTTATAGCAAAGATACCATCCTCATAGAGCGGCCTTATTTAAGAGTTGCAAATGTGCAGGGCGGTTATGTTGATTTGAACGATTTGGCTACTATCGAAGTAACGCCCGATGAAGATTTGAAGTACAGACTTCATTCTGGTGACGTTCTTATGACCGAAGGCGGCGACCGTGACAAACTTGGCCGAGGTTGTGTCTGGCATGGTGAAATTGAACCTTGTCTGCATCAGAATCATGTATTTGCGGTCCAAACCAATGAAACTATTTTACTTCCAGAGTTTTTGGAATATTTGACGGCTTCTGATGTTGGTCGATCCTATTTTGATGTAACGGCAATCAAAACCACAAATCTGGCTTGTACAAGTTCCAGCAAGGTTCTTGCCTTTACAATTCCGCTTCCTCCTATTGAAGAACAAACTGAAATTGTCGGTTTCATCAAGAAACGCTCTTTAGAACTGAACAAGTTAATCATGAAAAAAGAACTGTTAGTGCAAGAGTTGGAAAGCTATAAGAAAAGTTTGATTTATGAGGTTGTAACCGGGAAGAGGGAGGTGTAAAATGTGAGTGTATTACAATTTACCGCAAATTCGCTAGCTGAATTTGTTGAACAAGTCTGCAATCTTAACAACCAACTTGTTAAAAATGGAACCGACCGCAATGAAATTTCACTCTTTCGTGGTCAATCAAGTGTTGATTATGAGCTTATGCCTGCCCTCGGTCGGAATCAGCGTCATTTTGAGGAAAACGGCCTTCAGCGTGGAATTTTTGATGAAGAACGCAACCTAATCGAAATGGCAAAATATAAACTACCAGATATTTTCCGTAACGACATGCAACCACTAGAACTGTTAGCTCTTTTACAGCACTATGGCATTCCAACACGCTTACTTGATATTACTGAAAACGCATTGGTCGCTTTATATTTTGCTTGTTGTTCAGAGCCAAATAAAGATGGAGAAGTATTTGTTTTCAAATATAATGAACTTGATGTTGCAATTTATCCCCTTGGGAATGCACTTGCTGATAGCTACCGTTTTGCCAACACAGCTTGTAAAATAAAAGATTTCTACTTAGCTGTAACAAAGCAACCCTATTTTATTGAGGAATCAAGTCTCCTATCCATCCCCATAAATCAAGCTGTATCGTGGATTGCAAACACCTGTTACAACAGAGTTTTTTGCATTCATGCCCCCATTCGGAGTGAACGTCAGAAAGTACAGTGCGGTCGTTACATTCTCTTTCCTAATACTGTCGTATTCCCAAAAGGAGATAGTGCAGACCAAAAAGCTGACCCGTTATTCATGCCCATGTTAACTGCGCTTGACAAAAATAGTGATTCCATGATTCTTGCCCGCATCCGTATTCCAAAAGAACTTAAGGAAATGTTTTTGCGTGATTTAGCATTAGTCGGTATCAGTGAAGATTTTCTATTTGGTGATGATATCGAAAAAGTTTGCGCAGGAATAAAAAAATCTTTTGAGCAGAAAATCCGTCCAACACATCAATTAAATAATTTTCCTAGATTTTGAAAATAGGAGGTCTAACCATGCCCCTCATCACCACCGAAAAGCAGTTTGAATCGGACATTGCGGCGGCGCTGCTCTCCTTCTATTGACAATGTGCTTGCAGCCTTCCAAAGAAAGGTATAGAATAAAGACATCAGACCGTTGGGTTTCAAAAAGGAGAATCGACATGACAATACAAGACATTGTTTCACGCTTCAATACCATTCCCTTTTTATTTGCCGGTTCCGGCATTACCCGCCGTTATTATGGCCTTCCGGATTGGAAAGGTCTGCTAACCGAATTTGCATCCAGAGTGAACTCTGACCGCTTTGCCTATCGTGCCTACGAAAGTAAGGCTCAGCAGTTGGGTTCCACACAAGGTGTTATGCCTAAAATCGCCACTTTAATTCAGCAGGATTTTGATACCAAGTGGTATAACACTCCAACTATGCGTACAAACGAGTCTTTTGTCCTGAATGCAGTTGAAAACGGTTGTTCTCCGTTCAAAGCCGAAATCGCATGGTATCTGAAAGAGAAATCCATTGCACTCCCGGAATACAAAGATGAGATTCAAAGGCTCAAGAATATCTCCAAAAAGAATCTTGCTGGTATCATCACAACCAACTACGATTTTTTCTTTGAAAAGCTTTTTGACGATTATACTCCTTATGTTGGGCAAGACCAACTTGTTTTCTCCACTATACAAGGTATCGCTGAAATCTATAAGATTCATGGTTCCGTTTCCCTGCCGGAAACTCTTATTATCAATGAGCGGGACTACGAGGTTTTCAACGATAAGAGCAAATACCTTGCAGCAAAGCTCATGACAATTTTCATGGAGTATCCCATCATTTATATAGGATATTCCCTCACAGATCAGGACATTCAAAATATTCTGAGGGACATTCTGTTTTGTCTGCCGACTGATAAAGTCGAGCGTTTGCAGGAACGTTTTGTTTTCGTCGAATACAGGCCAGATATTTCCGGATACAGCATTTCCTCCCATACATTGACCTTCGGGGAACAAATGCTTTCCATGACAAAACTCACGCTTTCCGATTTCAGCATTCTTTACGATGCCTTAGCAGCAAAGAGGGCAGCCATTCCCGTAAAGCTTCTCCGACGGTTCAAGGATGAAATGTATACATTTGTCGTTACCAGTAAACCCGGCCCTCTTCTGAAAGTCGGGCAGATTGACGATAAAAACATCGACGAAAATCAACTTGCCATCTCAATTGGTGTTTCCAATACCGGTGAGCGTGGATTGCAGAGCATTATTCACGACAATGAATGGTATCGCAGCATCGTTATGGGGGATTTGGACGATTATACAGCAGATCAGCTTTTGAAATATGCTTATCCTGAACTGCGCAGAGGTAACACTGGCGATTTTCCTGTTTATCGTTACCTCTGCCAAGCACAGGAAGATTTTCCTGAGATACGTGCAGAAGTCAAAACCAGCTTCGAGGAACTCACAACAAAAACAAACAGAAATTATCGCAAATACACCACTTGTTATTCTTCCATACAGTCGCTCTGGGAAGCATTGAGAGATAATGCGCCTAAGGCCTACCGTTTGATGTGCGCCTTACCAGAAGAAAAAATGGATGTTGATTATCTGGGAAACATCCTCTCTGAAATGTTCACCGCTGATTCTGATGCGCTTGACCATTTTACCGGCAGTACCCGGAGTGACCTGAAGCGATTGATTCGACTGTACGACTACCTGAAATGGGGTAAAAAATAAAGACCCATGCGGATCAGTGTCTCATAAAGAGAAACCAAAACGAACGAGTCTTTTCTGTAACACCTTCCAGGTCGAACATCTAATAAATAGTGTCCTTGCTTTCCAATGCTATCTATTTGTAGAATAGCAAAACTGCCAGCAGATGTCAACTGGCAGTTTTTACAACTTGCACAACAAAGTCACTGTAAAAGTTCTCTCGTTTTGCCAAATTGCCCGTTTTCAGAGAAAAGAGGATTCAAAAAATGTCTATCATTACCACCGAAAAGCAGTTTGAATCGGACATTGCGGCGGCGCTGCTCTCCCCTGCCGGGGGCTACACCCGCAACGGGGATTGCTACGACCCCAAGCTGGGGCTGTTTATGGATACCCTGATTCGCTTTGTGCAAAAGACCCAGCCCAACGAGTGGGCATTTTTTGAAAAGCAGAACCCGGTAAACCCGGTGCGGAAGTTCTGCACTGCCTTTAACAATGCCTGCGATGCGGACGGACTGCTTTCGGTGCTGCGGTACGGGTTCAAGCACCGGGGACGGCGGTTCCGGATGTGCTATTTTCAGCCGGAATCTGCGCTGAACCAGAAGGACGCCCAGCGCTACGCCCAAAACGAGATCACCTGCAACCGGCAGTGGTTCTACTCCGACACCACCCACAACTCGGTGGACATGGTGCTGGCGGTAAATGGCATCCCGGTGTTCGCCTTTGAGCTGAAGAACCAGTTCACCGGGCAGACCGTGGAGAACGCCAAACAGCAGTGGATGCACGACCGGGACCCGCGGGAGGTGTGTTTCCAGTTCAATAAGCGCATTCTGGGCTACTTTTGCGTAGACCTGACCGAGGTGTGGATGGCCACCCGGCTGGCAGGCAAGGACACCCGCTTTCTGCCCTTCAATCAGGGCTCTAACGGTGCCGGGCGGGACGGCGGCGCAGGCAACCCGCCCAACCCCAGCGGCTACCTTACCGCCTACCTCTGGGAAGAAGTATTCCAGAAGGACAGCATGATGGACATCCTGCAAAGGTTCATGAGTCTGCAGGACGGCAAGACCCTCATCTTCCCCCGGTATCACCAGCTGGACGTGGTGCGCAAGCTGGTGGCGGATGTGCGGCAGAAGGGTGCCGGGCAGCACTATCTCATCCAGCACAGCGCCGGGTCGGGCAAGTCCAACTCCATTGCTTGGACGGCGTACCGGCTGGCTTCCCTGTTCAACACCGAGAACAAGCCGGTGTTTGCCAGTGTCATCGTGGTGACTGACCGCACCGTGCTGGACGCACAGCTGCAGGAGACCATCTCCGGCTTCGACCATACGCTGGGTGCGGTGGAGGCCATCGGCGAGGACAAAAACTCCGGCGACCTGCGGGATGCCATCAACAACGGCGCACGCATCATCATCACCACGCTGCAAAAGTTCCCGGTCATCTATACTGAGGTGAACAAGACCGCCGGGAAGAACTATGCCGTTATCATCGACGAAGCGCACTCCTCCCAGACCGGCACCTCTGCCTTAAAGCTGAAAGCCGCCCTTGCCGACACCGAGGATGCGCTGCGGGAATATGCCGAGCTGGAAGGCAAAGCGGAGGAGGAGATCGACCCGGAAGATGCGCTGGTGAAGGAGCTGACCTCCCACGGACGGCACAAGAACCTGTCCTTCTTTGCCTTTACCGCCACCCCAAAAGCCGCCACGCTGGAGCTGTTCGGCACCGAGTACCCGGATGGCAGCCACCACCCCTTCCACATTTACAGTATGCGGCAGGCCATTGAAGAAGGGTTCATTCTGGATGTGCTGCAAAACTACATGACCTATTCCACCTGCTTTAAGATCGCCAAGACCATCCCGGACAACCCCGACCTGCCTGCCAGCCGGGCGGCGAAGCTCATCCGCAAGTACGAAGAGCTGCACCCCTACAACATCAGCCAGAAGGCAAAGATCATTGTAGAGACCTTCCGGGAGACCACCAGCCACAAGATCGGCGGGCGGGGCAAGATGATGGTAGTCACCTCCTCCCGATTGGCAGCGGTGCGGTACTTCCACGAGGTCAAGCGCTACATTGCCGAGCAGGGCTATAACGATGTGCAGATCTTAGCGGCATTTTCCGGTGCCGTACCGGACGGCGGCGTGGAGTACACGGAGCAGTCCCTGAACGTCCGCGCCGACGGCAGCCACATTGCAGAGAGCCAGACCAAAAAGGAGTTCCACAACAACTTCAATGTGCTCATTGTGGCAGAAAAATACCAGACCGGTTTTGACGAACCGCTGCTCCACACCATGATCGTGGACAAAAAACTGAAGGGCGTCAAGGCAGTGCAGACCCTCTCCCGTCTGAACCGTACCTGTCCCGGTAAAATCGACACCTTTGTGCTGGATTTTGTGAACAAGGCAGAGGACATCCGGGAGGCCTTCCAGCCGTTTTATCAGGAAACCTTTCTGGAGCAGGAGGTCAACACCGACCTCATTTACAAGACCCAGAAGGAGCTGCGGAGCTTTGCCGTCTATTCCGATGCAGACGTGGAAGCCTTTGCCAAGGAGTATTTCCGCAGCACCAAGCAGGATAAAAACGCCGTGGGCCGCATGAGCAGCGTCTTGAAGCCGGTGGCAGACCGCTACAACCAGAAAACGCAGGCCGAGCGGTACCAGTTCCGCCGCCTGCTGCGCAGCCTTGTCAAGTGGTACGGCTACGTTTCACAGGTGGCGCGGATGTTCGATGAAGAGCTGCACAAGGAGAACGTATTCTGCGCTTACCTGCTCAAATTGCTGCCGCCGGACGAGGTCTCTCCGCTGGACTTGGAGGGCAAATTGCAGCTGGAGTATTACAAGCTGCAAAAGACCTTTGCCGGCACCATCGAGCTGGAACGCGCCAAAGGCGTCTACGAGCCGGTCACCCAGAAGGGTGCTCTCGGCCACGACCCCAAGGAGCCGCTGGATGAGATCATTTTGAAGATCAACGAGAAGTTCAAGGGTGAGTTCACCAATGCCGACCGGGTGCTGCTTACCGCCCTGCATGACCGTCTGCTGGCCGACCCGAAACTGGCAAAGCTGGCGCGCAGCTCCGACCCGCAGATCTTCACCGAGAGCATCTTCCCCAAAGCCTTTGACACCGCCGCACAGGACAGCTATCTTGAAGCGCAGGACACCTTCTCTTCCCTGTTTGAGGATACCAGCAAGTACAAGGCTATTATGTCGGCATTGGCAGAGTGGTTGTATGGGGAATTCCGCAAGAAGTAAAACAGTTTTCCCTTTTTATTTGCTTAAAACAGCCTGCATCCACGAGATGCAGTTCAAGGGTTTGGGTGTTCCCAACAAGCGTTTTGCAACGCAAATGGTGTTTGTATAGACAGACACATTGCTTGCAGATGCAGACGTTGTATATATGTCTGCCCTGCTTGCGGCGGATACTGTGAAACCTCTCAACGTTCTTCCAAAATTTGAAAATCATTTTGCAATCGAGACCGTCCGTTTTCAAGTTCAACTTGAAGCGGGCGGTTATTTTTCTGCAAAAAAATTTTCGAGTTTGCAACCGCAGCAAGCAGGGCGAGTTGGTGCCAACTCACAAGTTTTGAATCAGATTTTTCAAATCCGACTTCAAAAACGATTGTTGGGCTTCGCCAAAACCCGATATTCAGCACATAAACTGTGCCGACTGCGTATCTTAACAGACGCTGAATAAGCAAATTTCTTGGAGAAAAATTCGTTTTTTGAAAATCGTCGTTGATTCATTCAATATTGCGAAAAACCGGAACTATTACTTCCGGTTTTAAAGGCAAAAAGCGGAAGTATCACCTCCTAAAAATTTGAGTGTTATTATGGTATGCTCTATCCAGAGCTGTTCACAAGAACCGGACCTCCCAAGTCCGGTTTTCTCCCTCAAAACCGGACCTGATACGTCCTAAAAACGCTTGTATGATTGTGATATGTTTTCTACAACTCCTCATCGAACCTTGAAAACCGAATGACCGTCTGCATGGGATACCCGGCCATGACCCCGCAAGGGAGAGCCGGAAAACGCCGCTGGAAGGGGGTAGGAAGTCCGTGCAGAGAGAACGGTACTCCAAATTTGAGATCACGTTGATACGCAAAACCGGAACCAGCAGTTCCGATTTTTCCTTGAAATTCACTTCAAAATCCTTAAAAACCGGAACTACCAGTTCCTAAAAACAAAATTTGCGATGTGATACACTAAGTCCACAGAAGCACATTCTTCATTGCTTTCACACCAGTTCAGGCACTGAATGTCCGATTTTTAGCAGAAATTCAAATCAACTTTCGTAAAAACCGGACGTAATGTGTCCTAAAAAATCTCCCATGAATGTGTTAGCCTAGTTTCAAATCTATCATTGAACCTTGAGAACCAAATGACCGTCTGCATGGAATACCCGGCGATGATCTCGCAAGAGCGAGCCGGAAGACGTCGCCGGAAGGGGGCAGGAAATCCACGCGGAGATAACGGCTGAACCACCAATAAATTTTCGAAAGGAGATTTTGCCTATGAGAAAAAACAAGTTTGAATTTATCATCGACCCCGAATTTCAATCTCAGATTCCTGCATTGACCGATGAAGAATTTCAGCAACTGGAAGAAAACATCCTTTCAGAGAGAGAAGTCCTGTCTCCCCTGATCGTCTGGGGCAACATCCTTGTTGATGGCCACAATCGCTATAAGATTCTCCAGCAGCACCCGGAAATTCCTTATACCACCCGTTCGATCTCCTGCACCTGCGAAACCCGTGAAGATGTTCTTGCATGGATCTGCAAACATCAGCTGGGTCGCCGGAATTTGACACCCGAGCAGAAAAAGTTCCTGATTGGAAAGCAATATCATTCTGAAAAATCCACTCGTGGGGGAAATCATGGCAATCAGTACACACCGGTGGCAAACTGTCAAATTGACAATTTGCCATCGGTAGAAAACACGACTGAACGAATCGCCAAAGAAAATAATGTAAGCCCTTCTTTCGTAATTCGTGCCGAGCAGTTCATGAAAACCGTTGAGCTGATGGAAAAATACTGCCCCGGCATTCAGGAAGAAATCTTATCCGGCAAACTTAAGCTATCCCAGCGAGAGGCTACCATTATCCGTGGAACTCCCACGGAAGCATTGCCCACCGTGGTATCAACGTGGCGAGAGGAAAAGTTAAACGGTAAACCAGACGATAGTGCAGACACCTATGAAAATTTAGAATTGCTTTCCAAGGTCACCGAAAACAATTTTTCTACTGCTGCCACATCGAAGATCCAAACGGCTGATCCGCTCTCGGAGAATCGACCTTTTATTTCATCGGGAAAGCGCAGCACCGAACTCCAGACCATTCGTGAGCTAGGAGAAAAGATGGCAACGGTTGATCATGTCGCCGATGCCGGAGGAATGTTCAGTGAAATCAACAGTGCCTCTGATAGCTTTATTTTCCGTCTCGAACAATGCTTTGCTCTGTATCCCGACTTTCTGACAAATGTGGAGATTGAAGCAAAAGTTATTGCTGCTTTGCAAAAAGCAGAAAGCTATATTGTGCATCTGAAAGAACAGCATCGGCAGCATCTTCTGGAGACTGCCAACAGCCAGTAAAATGCTTTCCAAAAATTTGTTTGATGAAAAAACACTGGAGGTGAATTCTATTTCCGACTACCTGACTGTCACTACGCCCTTACCGCGATATCTACCCTATGCCCGCTTTCTGCTGGATACAGACCTGATCCACACAGCAAAGCTGCTCTACACCCTGCTGCTGGACCGGGCAACGCTTTCTCAAAAGAACAACTGGATCGATGCACAGGGTCGCATTTATGTACTCTATCCGCTTTCCAGTCTTGCAAAAGATTTGGGATGCAGCATTTCCAGCATAACACGCTCTTTTACTGAACTAGAAAATGCACAACTCGTGGAACGTATCCGCAGTGGATTTTCCAAGCCCAGCCGTATTCTGCTCAAGGTTCCACATACTACGCAAAATTGCACTGTCATAGTAAGCAAAAATGCCGAGCATGACTGTGCAGAAATGAGCAACATGATTGCGCAAAAATGCACACCTAACCAACGTAATAAGAACGACCTGAAAGATAACCACCTGATAAAAACAACAGATGCTCATTTGACCTTTGGAGAATATCGCAATGTCTTTCTGACGGAAAAAGAGTATAAGCGGCTCAAATCCGACTTTTCCGGGCTGGATGATCTGATCGAGCAGCTTTCAGCTTATATCCAGTCCACCGGCAGAAAGTACGCCGACCATGCCGCCACCCTGCGCATCTGGACAAAGCGGCAGAAAACAGAACAAAAATCGACACCGGGCATCCCGGACTACACATTCAAAGAAGGAGAAAGCCTATAAAGACGATTGAAAAAATTTTGGAACAGTCCGTTTCCAGTATTCCCAAAAATACCGAGGATTATTATGGCAAGGACGGTCTGCTTTACTGCGGAAAATGTCATACGCCAAGGGAAGCGTTCTTCGCAAAAGGCGTCGCTCTGATGGGCAAGAACAAACACCCTGTCGAATGCAGCTGCCAGCGCACGGAAAGAAAAAAGCAGGAAGCCCTTATCAACCAGCAAAAACACCTTGACCGTGTACGGCGGCTGAAAGCTGAGGGGTTTTCTGACCCGGCAATGCTGGACTGGACCTTTGAAAACGACAATGGCCGCAGCCCGCAGATGTACCATGCACACCGCTATGTAGAGCAGTGGCAGGCCATGCGCTCAGAGAACCTAGGGCTGCTCCTCTGGGGCGGCGTAGGCACCGGCAAGAGTTTCCTTGCCGGGTGCATTGCGAACGCTCTGATGGAGAAGGAAGTGCCTGTGCGTATGACAAACTTTGCCCGGATCCTGAACGAGCTGAACAGCAGCTATTCCGGGCGGAATGAAGCCATCGACAAGCTCTGCCGCTATCCCCTGCTCATCATTGACGATTTTGGGATGGAGAGAGGTACCGAGTACGCACTGGAACAGATCTACAACATCGTGGACAGCCGGTACCGCAGCCGAAAGCCGCTGATTGTCACCACCAACCTGACGCTGGATGAGATACGACACCCACAAAATACCGCCCATGCCCGTATCTATGACCGCCTGCTGGAAATGTGCGTTCCAATCTCCTGCATCGGCGTGAGTTTCCGCAAAGAAACAGCGCAGGAAAAAATGGAACGTTTAAAAAGTTTAATCGGATGAATCAGAAAACATTTCCAAAAAATCCGCAGGACTGTCAAAGTTCTGCTACAAGGAAATGGAGCTGCCTATTGAAAAAATACTATGACACCGAAACTGACAACGCATCCTTTGTACGCTGCATCGATGTTATGGCAAAGCTGATTCAAAAATATGGCTCAACCGTACTGGAGCAAAAAGAGTCTACGCTTTGCGCGACCAACCGTAAAGCCGCATAAGCAGATTTACACGTTGCGTAATTTGTGATTTTATGTTAAAATAATTGCGTAGCGTGTTTTACATATATGAGGGCAACTTTATGGACTGCAAAGACAAAATCCTCGAACTGCGCGAATCGACCGGGATGAACCGCCGGGAGTTTTGCACTTTCTTCCAAATCCCCTACCGCACTGTAACGGAATGGGAACTCGGCCACCGCCATGCGCCAGAGTATGTACTCCGGTTGCTGGAATATTATATCCAGCATGAAAATCTCACACAACAACCAACCGCCGAAAGTGAGGATTTCTTATGAAAAAAGCACGCACCAAATGCTACATTTATACTCGTGTATCTACGGCCATGCAGGTGGACGGTTACAGTCTAGATGCCCAGCGTGAAAAGCTGCGCAAATATGCCGATTATGAAGATATGGTCATTGCTGGAGAATATTCTGACGAAGGATTTTCCGGTAAGAACATTCAAGGTCGGCACGAATTCCAGCAAATGCTACGAGATGTGCAAGATAGCAAAGACGGCGTTTCTTACGTCTTGGTGTTCAAATTGTCTCGTTTTGGGCGCAATGCGGCCGATGTTCTGAACTCCTTGCAGCTTATGCAGGATTTCGGTGTCAATTTGATTTGCGTAGAAGATGGCATCGACAGTTCCAAAGATTCCGGCAAATTAATGATTTCTGTTCTTTCTGCTGTTGCTGAAATCGAACGCGAGAATATCCGTGCCCAAACGATGGCTGGCCGTGAACAGAAAGCCCGTGAGGGCAAATGGAACGGTGGCTTTGCACCCTATGGCTATAGGCTGGAAAATGGCGAACTTTCGATTGCAGACGATGAAGTGGACGTTATCCGCGTTATTTTTGACCGCTTTATCCATACCAACGATGGTGTAGCAGGTATTGCCCGGTATCTGAACACCCATGGCTATGTGAAAAAGCTCCGTCAGAATGGAACTATCCCAAAGTTTTCTGCTGTATTTGTTAGAGGTATTCTGGACAATCCCATTTATTGCGGTAAGATTGCATTTGGTCGCCGCAAGGTTGAAAAGAAACTTGGCACTCGAAACGAAATGCACGTTGTGAAGCAGTCTGAGTTTCCCGTCTATGTCGGTCAACATGAAGCCATCGTTTCCGAGGACGACTGGAATCTTGCACAGACCAAGCGTCAGTGTACCACAGGTCGGCGTGAAAAGGTCCGTGACCCAGACCACGCACATATTCTTTCCGGCATTCTGAAATGCCCCTGCTGTGGACGGAATCTGTACGGAAATGTCTCTAAGGCTCACAGCAAGGATAACAAAACTCGTTACTACTACTTCTGCAAGAGCATCAAAGGGCAGACTGGACACGAATGTTCTTTCCGGTTGAACATTGAACAGAACGACATCAATCAGATGGTCGCATCCATCGTATCCGCTATGGTTCACGACCCACGCTTCGTAGATGCCATCAAAGAGAAAATCGGTTCCGCAGTCGATACCAGCGAGTTGGAGCATCAGGCTGATACAATCAAAGCGCAGCTCCGCCAGCGACTCAGTACGAAATCCCGTCTGGAGCACCAGATGGACACACTGGACTTTAATGATCCCTATTATGACCGTAAGTCTTTGGATTTGCAGCGGCGTTACGATGAGCAATATGAACTGATTGAGGACATGGAAACCCAGCTCGCTGAAATCCAGGGTCAGATTGATGACATTCATCAGGAGAAGATCACAGCTGACAACATCTATCACCTGCTTCTGGCCTTCGATGAAGTCTACAATGCCGCCACTGAGGTGGAGCAAAAGGAATTCATGCGCGCCTTCATCGAGCGCATTGATATTTTCCCGGAAAAACAGCCAAATGGCAACTGGATTCGGAACATTGTATTTGCCTTCCCTGTTCCCTATAATGGAAAAGAGATTCGAGAATTTCCCTTGGAATCGCAATCAACCGTTGAAGCGGTTCTCCTTTTGACCAAACTCAATGTCGAGCGGCACATCGAAGTGGACGTCAGCATGGATGAACTGGATGTGACTGCTGCGGAAAGCAAGGCGACTTACGATCAGATTCGGGATTATGTGTGGGAGCATCATCAGTTAAAGGTATCCAATCTCTATATCGCACAGGTGAAGCAATATCGCACAGGTGAAGCAGAAGTACGGCATCATCGAGCGAGAGAATTACCATAAAGCGAAAAACGAGAATGCAAAGCAGCCCAAGTGTCCGAAGGAAAAAGAGGATGCGATCGTGGAGGCATTGCGGCATTTTCAAATGATTTGATTGAGGGTCTTTCCCACGCACCGCCTTTTTCTGCCGGATGGCAGTTTGCAGCCGCTGAGCGTTGACCTCTTTCACCCGCTGGACGGCTTCAAACAGCCGCGCTCTGCCGGGTATCTTGTAAGCTTTCAGGGAGGGCGATACCGCAAGGCAGATGGTCTTTTCGGTGCGGGAGGCATCTGCCACCACCAGATTGGTGGTCAGGGGGTCCAGATGACGGTCTACGCACTCCACCGAGGCATAGAAACTTTTCAGGTCGATGGCCAGATAGGTGCGCTGTGCTGCCATGATTCAGACCTCCCTCGCGCAAGATACAACTATTCATTTTATTATAATAAATCTTTACACTATTATCAAGATGAAACCACAGTTTTCTCTCTAAATGGGACACAAAAAAGAGTGGCAGCATTTCAAGCTGAAACACTGTCACTCTTTAAGAGCCGCATCATTACAGACTATATACCTCCTCAGAGCGCGTTTTTTCGTAGAAAGCTCACCCTCCACTCGAATTCGCAGATTCGGCTTGTAGTTGGTCACGCCCTGCTCAATCTTTAGCACAGAAGGGTCTGACAGATCATCGGAAGGTTCTTATCGTCGATGACCAGCTCTGAGAGGAATCTTTTTGTGAGATAAGGCTTGATTTCTGCCAGCACCTGCGGCATGGTTGCTTTTTCCGCGGATCAAACATACGTTTTTTTCAAAAAGCAGGATCCTGCGAAACCGCAGAGCAGGCCGGTTCCATCACTTGCCAAGATGCCAGATGTCGCGGTCGTACTCGGCAATGGTGCGGTCGGAGGAGAACAGGCCCGCTTTGGCGATGTTCACCAGGCACTTGCGCCGCCAGCCCATGGGGTCGCAGGCGTAGTCGCTGAGGGCCTGCCCCTTGCGCACGACGTATGCGTTGAAGTCCGGCAGGGTCTGGAACCAGTCCTTGTGGATCAGTTCGTCGTGCAGGCGGGTCAGGTTTTCGGCGTGACCCGCAGCCAGCATCTCCGGCCCGGTGAGGAACTCAATGGCGCGGCGGATGTTGGCATCGCCCTCCACCCATTGGGCCGGGTCGTAGTCGCCGACGGCATAGCGGTGGATGACCTGATCGGAGGTCTGGCCGAAGATATAGATGTTCTCTTCCCCGACCTGCTGGCTGATCTCCACGTTGGCACCGTCCATGGTGCCCAGGGTCAGCGCACCGTTCAGCATGAACTTCATGTTGCCGGTGCCGGAAGCCTCCTTGGAGGCAAGGCTGATCTGCTCGGACAGGTCACAGGCCGGGATGAGTTTTTCGGCAGCGGTGACGTTGTAGTTCTCCACAAAGACCACCTGTAGCCACTGGGACACCTCCGGGTCTGCGGCGATGACCTTGGACAGGGTCAGCAGGGCGTGGATGATGTCCTTTGCGATGGTATAGGCCGGTGCTGCCTTGGCACCAAAGATGCTCACCAGCGGGACGGCAGGCAGATGCCCTGCCTTGATCTCGTGATACTGATGGATGAGGTACAGCAGATTCAGCTGCTGGCGCTTATACTCGTGCAGGCGCTTGGACTGGATATCGAACACGGCATCGGGGTTCACCGTTACCTTCTGGGTGCGCAGCAGCCACTCCGCCAGCGCCGCCTTGTTGGTCTTTTTCACGGCGGTCAGTTCGTTCAGCACGGTCTCGTCGTCAGCAAAGGCCAGCAGCTTTTCCAATTCGGCGGCGTCCTTGCGGAAACCGGAGCCGATGTGCTGTTCCAGCGTAGCGGTCAGGCGCGGGTCGCACTCCAGCAGCCAGCGGCGGAAGGTGATGCCGTTGGTCTTGTTGTTGAACTTTTCCGGGTACAGCTCATAGAAGCCGTGCAGCTCGGAGTTTTTCAGGATCTCCGTGTGCAGCGCTGCCACGCCGTTGGTGGAGTGGGTGAAGTGGATGTCCATATGCGCCATGTGCACCCGGTCATCCTTGTCGATGATGGCAAGGCTCTCGTCCTTGGTGCGGGTGCGGGCCAGGGCGTCCAGCTTTTCGATGATGGGCATGAGCTGCGGCACCACGGCATCCAGATAGGCGCGGGGCCACTTTTCCAGCGCCTCGGCCAGAATGGTGTGGTTGGTGTAGGCGCAGGTCCTGGTCACGATCTCCACGGCTTCCTCAAATTCGATGCCCCGCTCCCCCAGCAGCCGGATCAGCTCCGGGATGACCATGCTGGGGTGGGTGTCGTTGATCTGGATGGCGGCGTAGTCGGCCAGATCGTGGTAATTGCAGCCGCGGGCCGCGCACTCAGCCAGAATGAGCTGGGCACCGGCAGAGACCATCAGATACTGCTGGTACACCCGCAGACGGCGGCCAGCCTCATCGGAATCGTCCGGGTAGAGGAAGAGGGTCAGGTTCTTGTCGATGGCGGTCTTGTCGAACGCGATGCCGTCATGGACGATGCTCTCGTCGATGGTATCCAGGTCGAACAGGTTCAGGGTGTTGGTGCGGCCCTCGTAGCCGGTGACGGCCAGCTTGTACAGCCGGGCGGTGTACGCCTTGCCAGCCAGCTCCACCGGGTAGGTGATGTCGGTCTTTTCGGCCCAGCTGTGGGCAGTGAGCCACGGGTCGGGCTTTTCGTTCTGGACGCCGTCCTCAAAGGACTGATGGAACAGGCCAAAGTGATACCGCAGGCCCACGCCGTCGCCGGGCAGATTCAGCGTTGCGAGCGAATCCAGGAAGCAGGCCGCCAGACGGCCCAGACCGCCGTTGCCCAGAGAGGGTTCCGGCTCGACCTCTTCAATGTCCGACAGGCGCTTTCCGGCTGCCGCCAGTGCATCGCGGGCTTCCTCGTACAGACCCAGATTGATGAGGTTGTTGGACAGCAGCTTGCCGATGAGAAATTCGGCGCTGATATAGTACAGCTTGCGCCCGGTGACCGACTGCACGCGGTCGGCGCTCTTCTGCCTCACAAGCTCCAGCAGTGCCAGGTACAGCTCCTGATCGGTGCAGTCCGCCAGCAGCTTTCCAGTGAGGCTCTGCAACGTTTCGGTAAAGCTCATAAACGCATCCTCCTTTGATACAGAAAACAGGTTTGACATCTATGATTCAAGATATACCACATAAAACAATCAAAATCTTGCCCAAAAGGTGCAGACTGTGGTACAATCCTATCATCAGGAGGTGAGACGATGCAAAATCAGGCTTCTTTGCAGGAGACCAAGCAGCACGGTGCCGTGCGGTTCCCCTTCAATCTGTATCCCTGCACCATTCCGGGAGACTTCCCGCAGGTGGCGCTCCACTGGCAGGAGAGCATGGAGCTGGTCTTCGTCAAGCGGGGCGCGGGGCTGGTGCAGGTAGGCGCTGTGACCTGCCCGGCCTACCAGGGGGATATCTTTATTTTTACGCCCGGCACCCTCCACGCCCTGCGGCAGAGCGAGGGGCAGTGCATGGAATACGAAAACCTCATCTTTGAGCTGGAGCTTCTGGGCGGCGCAGAGGACCTCTGCGCCGAGAAGTATCTTCTGCCGCTCCAAAGCGGGCGCTTGTCGCTGCCGACACGTCTGACCCCGAACGACCTGTGCTATCTTCCGGCTGCTGCCTGCCTGCGGGAGGTGGAGGAAGCCAACCGCGCCAAGCTCCCCGGCTACGAGCTGCTGGTCAAGGGGGCGCTGCTGCGCTTCCTCTCCCTGCTCATTGCGCAGGGGAAGCAGCAGCTCGCCGCAGAAACAGCCGACACCCAGCGGCTGAAAGCCGTTCTGCAATGGCTCTCGGCCCATTATGCCGAGGCGCTCCGGGTCGCCGATGCCGCCGGGGTCTGCTCCTTCAGCGCCAGCCATTTCATGCGCTGGTTCCGGCAGATGACCGGGCAGAGCTTTATCGCCTTTCTGAACGAATACCGGCTGAACGCTGCCGCCGAGGCACTGCAGACCACGGACGAGACCGTCCTGACCATCGCTTCCCGGTGCGGCTTCGAAAACCTCTCCTATTTCAACCGGGCGTTCAAGGCACACTTCGGCATGACCCCGCGGGAATACCGAAAAAAATAAGCAAACCGAGGCCGTTCCGCTTCTCTGGAAAAGAGAGGGAACGGCCTCGGTTTTTTGCGCATCAGACCTCCGGCGGCGGGCAGCAGCTCTCGCGCGGGATGAGCTTGTGCGGCACGATGATCTTGGTTGCCAGAAGGTTCGGGTTCTCGATGTGGTTGATGGTCTGGCTGGCGGCTTCCATGCCCAGCTGGTAGGGGTTGACGTCCACGGTGGTCAGCTGCGGGCTGGTGATGCGGGAGAACAGCGAGTTGTTGAAGGACACGATGGACAGGTCTTTCGGGACGCGCAGCCCCAGCTTGCCGCAGAACTGCTCCAGCACCACGGCCAGAATGTCATCGCTGACCAGCATGGCGGTGGGGTGGTCCGGCGCGGTGAGCAGGGCCTTCAGCGGTCCCTCGTAGGCGTCGTTCAGCGTGTTGACCTCCACGCAGTCCTCTTCGCGGGGGGTGATGCCGTGTTTGAGCAGGGACATCTGGTAGCCCCGCTTGCGCTCTGCCGAGAACAGCAGGGCGTTGCTGACCCCGAAATAGGCAATGCGGCGGTGGCCCAGTTCATAGAGGTAATCGGCAGCTTCCTCTCCCGCAAGGGCGTTGTCATTGTCGATGTAGATGGTCTGGTTGGCCGACTGCGCCGCCTTGCCCACAATGACATGGAGCAGCCCTTCGCTGCGCAGATACGCCGCCACCGGGCAGTCCTTTTTGGAGTAGAGCAGGATGAATCCATCCGCCTGTGCGTTGGCGACCATGCTCTGGATGGCGTCCAGGACCTCGGCATCGTCCTGCCCGGTGATGACCGTATTCACATACCGCCGCTGGTTGCAGAACTGCCCGATGCCGCGGATGATCTCCAGATGAAAGGCGTTCTCGTAGACGTCCCGCTGCGAGGAGGGCAGAATGATGCCGATGGTCTTGGAAAACGCCTCCACCGGTTCGGCCTCAAAATTCGGTTCATAGCCCAGCTGCGCCATGATGCGGCGCACCCGCTCTTTGGTCTCCCGGCTGATGGAGGGGCTGTCCTTGCAGGTGCGGGACACGGTGGAAGGCGAGACCCCCGCTGCCGCTGCGACATCTTTGATGGTAACTGCCATAGTCCGTTCCTCCTGTATGATCTGTCTTTATTGTAAAGCCGCCCGCACACAATGTCAATGTTTGCGCAACGGATTGCGCAAACGGCGCAAAAACCGTCCAACGTACTCTCGACAATTTTCACAAAGAAAGCAGCCGCACGTTGTGCAAAACACAGAAAATATAGTTTCATTCAAAAAAACTCTTGTAAAAACTGCGCCGTTGGATTATTCTTGTTGCGTAAAGCAGTGCAATCAATGTGCAACGATTGCATGAAATCACGCAATCAAAGGAACAAGGAGGAACATCATGGCAACAACAAAAGCAGCTCCGGGGAAAAAGGGGCTCATCAACTTCGACTTTTTGCAAAAGCTGGGCAAGGTGCTGATGACCGTCATCGCCGTCATGCCCGCTGCCGGTCTGATGATCAGTCTGGGCAAGCTGGTGCAGATGGGCGGCG
>OIZF01000482.1_pt1 | contig 27565 bp, 24 predicted proteins | sample 1588471 | NCBI WGS metagenome assembly OIZF01 (sample SAMN03283279) | human gut metagenome | biome: human-associated habitat; material: feces | host: Homo sapiens | place: Peru | collected 2012
ATCGATTACCTGAAGATAAATTGGTATATTAGCCTTATAGTCCATAATCCCTCCTCCTGTAATAGGTATTGTACACATGACGCGTATCTGTGTACTAGCACAATAGTACACTATAACAATATAACTGTCAACAGAAATAATAAAATTAGCAAAAAATCTTTAATTGAGGTATGATAACCGAAAAGAAAAATACAGAAGAAAAAAATGGAAACAGGATGATTATGATCTTATTTCCAGCGATAAAAGTGGATTTATGAAAGATACTCGCTTGTTGAAAATATTTAATGATACCAAAGATGTACTGTGCAAAAATGATTATTATATTCATATTGCAAAACGAATATTGCATCTGAAAAATACGGAACTGAAGATACCACATTTAATAGGGCTTCAATATGTTGGCGACCGAATCAGTATACAGGGGATTTTGGTGTATATGCAGTAAAGAATGGCAGAATTACACTTAAGTCATTAGAAAAGCTCATTAAGAAGTATTACAAAACAAAGGAAAATACTAAAATTGTGCGTGAGGATAAGATAACAAAACAGACCGAGATTATTTACCAGAGTGAGCTGGCATCTCTTAGAGGAAAATTAGGTGTCGAAAAAATGTTGCATGCAGTTGGAATAGAACCAAAAGAAAAGTTGGTAAGATATATTATGAAGTTGAATGTAAAATTTGGAGAATATCATACGCTGTATATGCTTTCGGATATAGAACAGCTTATGAAGAAATGCCGTGACAAACGGGATGAGGCTCTGGTAAAGGATTTTATCAGTTTGTGGAGAGAATTACAGATAATATATAAACAGTAGATCACAGCATCTAAGTCAGTGACTCTGATTTTGGAAGATAAACCTACATATCAGGTTATTTAAAATGGAAAATGGTCTGAGAACAGATTAATGGAACATATTATTATTTGGACTAAAGGACTTTATTAGATAATAATGGGAGAGAGATTAATGGAAATAAGTGATATATAATTAATATAAATTAATTTGATAATGATTATTAAAAATGGGGTTGCCGTGCTGATTATTAGTGCGACAGCTCCATTTTTTAGTGTTAGATTGATGCTATAAAATTTTGCTTCTGTCATCTAGCAGATATGAAGGTGGAATGTTTAAGACATCTGCAATGTCAAATAGCTTTTCTAATGATATAGATGTTGGCATATTAGGAGCTTCTATGTTGCTTATATGTGTGCGACTTACATTAACAAGCTCAGCAAGCTGTAGTTGTGTTAGTCCCCTTAATTTTCGGTAGTAAGCAATATTTAGTCCAATAATTCTAAATTTATTAATATATTTATTGTCCATATAATCACCATACCTTTTGAAAATGGATTAATATTTGGTTATATAAAAAATTTTACAATTTAAGGAATATTGCATAAACAATGTCATAGATTGCAAATGCAAACTATGACATTGCAATACTAAAAAGAGTGTGATAAAATAATTAAAAATTAATTAAATATAAATTATTTAATGAAATTCATTATGTTTGTATGCGAGGAAAATGATTATGGCTAAATTCAAATCAAAAATCAAGGTTTTTACATTAGCTGTAAGGGTTAAGCTAGGTTCAGGTGAAACTTTAAATGAAGGCGAGTTTGATTTTTTTACAAGAAAGTATATTAGGGGGGTATTGCAGGCACGGAAGATTGGAAACAATAAATTAGAATATACAGGACCATCGGGGATAAGTTTAACTAAGCGTTTAAAATCACCTATAAATAAGTATGATTTTCTCTATATTATGGAACAGATAATTGATATGCTTGGAAAAATGTCGATGGCACAGTTGCCTATAAACAGGCTAAATTTTGACTTGAATAATATATTTATAAATGAACAAACCAAGGAATTGCAGTTCATATATCTGCCAATAGTTGAGTATCAGAATCAACAGATAAATATGTTTAATGTTGTTTATGAGATTATTGGAAAAGCACACCCAGTTGCAGAACAAAATGATGGTTACATCGAAAGATTTACATGTTTTATGAGAGGATTGCAGTATTTTTATCCTGCACAGATTGAAGCATATATTTCTAATGAAGATAGAAGAGTGGTTGATGTTATAAAGAAACACAATCCGGGACAGAGTGGATTTATGACAGATAAACCAAAGGATTATTATGAACATTATGATAATAAAAATGTCAATGCCAATGATTCTGAAGCTACAGGCTTATTATATGATGACAATGCAACTATGGTATTGGTAGATGATAATGCAACTACCTTGCTTGTGGAGGACGAAATTCATTATCCATCTGTATTCAGAGTCAGCACAAATGAGAATATAGACATTAACAAACCAGTATTCAGACTGGGAAAAGAAAGAAGTTATTGTGATTATTTTGTAAATAACAATAGTGCAGTCAGTAGAAGTCATGCGGATATTATAACGCGTGGAAATGAGTATTATATTATGGATTTAAATTCCACTAATAAAACATTTATTAATGGAGTTAAGTTAGTTCCTAACGAGGAAAAAGAGTTACATGATGGAGATAATGTCAGATTAGGTAATGAGGAATTTGTATTTCATATTTAATGCTAAAGAGGAGAGATGATATGCACTATATGGTTGTAGCTGATACTGATGTTGGGATTGTAAAGGATACAAATCAGGACAGTATTCTTGTGAAACAAGCGAGATATAAAGAAAAAGAAATAGTTATGGCGATTATTTGTGATGGAATGGGTGGATTATCAAAAGGAGAACTGGCCAGTGCAACTGTTATAAGGGCATTGGCACAATGGTTTGATAATGAACTGCCCAAAGAAATAGATAATTTGAATATGGATGTTATAGGCGGAAAATGGAGCTTACTGCTTAAAAATCTTAATAACAAAATTATACAATATGGTCAAAGGACAGATGTAAGTTTAGGAACAACATTTACTGGAATGCTTTTTTGTGATGACCAGTATCTTATATGCCATGTTGGTGATACCAGAGCTTATTATATCGGACAGGCTTTGCAGCAGTTAACAACAGATCAGACATTTATTGCAAGAGAAATAGCAAAAGGAACAATGACCGTAGAACAGGCTAAAACGGATAAGAGAAGAAATCTTCTTTTACAGTGTATAGGGGCATCAGATAAAGTCGAACCTCAGATTATAAAGGGCAGAATAGCAGAAGGTGTGTATATGTTATGTTCAGATGGTTTTAGACATGAAATAACATCAGAAGAGATATATACACATTTTAAACCCAGCAAGCTTAAAAATAAAGAAAGTATGCATGCCAATGCAAGAACATTGATTGATGAAAACAAAAAACGTCAGGAAAAGGACAATATTTCAGTAGTTCTTATCAAGGTGTATCAGGAGGATTGGCAATGACAGAAATCGGAACAGTTATTGATGGTAAATATGAAATATTAAGAGAGATAGGACGCGGTGGAATGTCGATAGTGTATCTAGCAATGGATACACATCTGAATAAACAGTGGGCTGTCAAAGAAATAAGAAAAAAAGGTAATGGCAAAAATGATGAAGTGGTTGTTAACAGTCTGCTTGCAGAAGCAAACATGATGAAAAAACTTGATCATCCAGCTTTGCCACGAATTGTAGATATTATAGATAATGGAATAACAATATATGTTGTAATGGATTACATAGAAGGAGAGTCCCTTGATAAGGTTTTGAATGAATATGGGGCTCAACCGGAGGAACAGGTTATTGCGTGGGCGAAACAGTTATGCGATGCACTTGAATATCTTCATTCGCAGAAACCGCCTATTATTTACAGAGATATGAAACCTGCAAATGTAATGCTTAAACCTGAAGGCAACATTAAAATAATAGATTTTGGTATAGCAAGAGAATATAAAGAGCAAAAACTTTCTGATACTACGGTGCTTGGAACAAAAGGATATGCACCACCTGAACAGTACAGTGGACAGACGGATGCGAGGTCAGACATTTTTGCACTTGGAATGACTATGCATCATTTGCTTACAGGAATAGATCCAAGAAGCGGAGAGGCATATGCACCTGTGAGAATGTGGAATCCACAATTATCGGAAGGTATTGAATTAATTATAAATAAATGTGTTGAACCGGCAGCAGAGAACAGATATCAGAGTTGTTCTGATTTGTTGTATGATCTTGAACATCCGGAACTTATAACAAAGGATTATAAGAAAAAACAAAAAAGAAAAATGCGTTTATTTATTATCTCGATAGTGTTAGCAGCAGCATTTTTGATTTCTGGAATTATATGTAACAGAATTTCTGTAAATATCAAGAATAATAATTATGATGCATTAGTTTCAATATCAACATCTACATCACTTTCAGATAAAGTAGATAGTTACAAGAAAGCAACAGAAATATATCCTAACAGACTGGATGCATATTTAAAACTTATTGAAGCGTATGAAGATGAAGGAACTTTTAGCAAAGCTGAAAATGATCAGTTTCTCGCAATATACAACGAACATAAGTATGGGTTTGATACATCAGATGTCAAAGAAGCAGAATTAAATTATAAAGTTGGAATGATGTATTTTAATTATTATACAGAAAATAATGGTTCATATAGCTTTTCAACAAGAATACAAAAAGCATATCCATTTTTTACTTTGAATTATGATAATAAAAATATTTCAGCAGAATTTAGCAATAAAACGTTATCAGACTGTTATTACCAGATATGTGATTTCTACAAAAAATACATTTTAAGTTCGGCTAAGGTTGAAGAGGCATCTAAAGAAAATTACGAGAACTTATTTACAACAATTAATCAGACATTAAGCAGTGTTAAAACAGCAGGAGCGTATGACCAGCTTTCTTTCTATAATGCAGTTTTCATGCTTTTGTATGACCAGAGAAGCAATATTGCACAGGTTAATATCAGCCAGAATGAAGTGCTTAATATTCTGGATACAGTATATAAAGAAGCAAATGGATTAACAGTACAAAAAGAGCAGTCATTAAATCTGAAAAAAGAAATAATTGATAATTATGATACATATAGACAGGCTGTTATCAGAACTTATATTAATGCGGAAGAGAGGTAAGAGGAATGTCAGATATATTAAACATAATTTCACTGGTTTCTTTTGTGTTGGCTGGAATCTTGCTGGTGCTGGCAGTTGTGTTATTTTTTGTGTTTAAGATACCATCTGTCTGGGGAGATTTATCAGGAAAAAATGCCCGAAAATCAATAGAGCGTATGAGACAGAATAACGAGAAGACAGGAAAGAAAGCACACGTTCCAAGTAATGTAAATCTTCAAAGAGGAAAACTAACAGATAAAATACAGGAAACACAGAAAACGAATATTAAAGATGATGAACAAACAGCAGTTTTAAACAATTCAAATATAACGTCAGAATTAAGAGATACGAATGCAACGGAAATCATTGTTGATAATAATGCAACAGCACTTCTTGTTGATGACAATGCGACAACACTTCTTGTCGATGATAATGCAACAAAGCTCCTTAGTGATTATCAGGCAGAACAGCCGGATATAAATAATGCATTTGATTATATCGAAAACATAATCATTATTCACACAAATGAGGTGATTTCATAAAATGAAAAAATTCAGGATAGTTTATGTTATTGCAATTATGATGTGTGGATTACATGCATGTACATATTTGTTAATGCTATTATCGGAGAATAGTATTAACCAAAGACGTATTACATTGGCAATGGTAGGAGCTGTTTATTGGCTGACATTAATAATTAGTATTGCAGGAGTGATTGTTATAAAACAGATTAACAGGCATCTGGATAATAATCATAAAAGACAGAGGAAAAGTATACCGGTATTTGCTAATATTCCTCAATCAATAGCTGATTCTGCATTGATAGGTGCAATCGTTGTTATTGTTATTTTATTTATGATGGGAAAAGAAAGCAGATATATAGCATATGTAGATATAGCAATAGGTGTTTTTGCATTATATGCACATTTCCTGTTTGAAAATACTTTATATAAAAGAATTAAAAAAACGAAAGAGAGGAAAAAGCAATGAAAATCAACGAAAGAATGAAGAAAAGAAGAATAATTGCTTCATTCATGGCATTTCTTATGATATTGAATCTCATTCCGATATCAACTATTGAAGTAAATGCTGCTACAAATACTGTTACAGATGCAGTAACAATAACCGTAGTAGATGAAGAGGACAATCCAGTAGAGGGAGCACAGGTAGAATATAATGTTACAAACCCTGCCACAAATTCAATAAAAAAAGAGGCAACGGCATATACTAATGCAGATGGAGTTGTACAGGTCTTAGCATCTGGTGAATATGAAACTGGACTAAAATTAAGTGCAACTATATCAAAAGATAATTATCTTTCTGATAGTACAACTGTAAAAGATCAGATTATCGCAAGTGAAACTGATAATTACGAAGTTACACTCAAATCAAGTGAAATTAAAGGAATTAGCTGTATCGCATTCGAAGGTGATTATTCATCTGGCAAATCACAGAAGCTGGTAACAGTTACAGGAACTAAAGATGGAGATGTAATAACTTATAGTACAGATAACATTAGTTGGAGTACAGATGTTCCTGAAGAAACTAATGCTGGAGAATATCCGGTTTATGTAAAAGTTGAAAGAACAGGATATTCAACTTACGAAAGTGGTAAATTAACTGCTAGAATTAATAAGCTTCAGATTACAGGTGTGACTATCACACCATATGGCAATGGTGCAGCATCTGTGGCTTATGATAAACAAAGTCATAAATTAGTTTCATTCGAAGGCTTAACAACGGGAGATAGTGTTACTGTAACATTAAATGGAACTGATTATACATATAAATACGGAAAAGAACTGGATAATATTCCATTAATAGAGAATGTAAGTGTAAATAATTATGAAGTAAAGGTTGAGAGAGCAAACTATGAAACTTTAATTAAGAATGGAACCATAAACATAACTGCAATTGATATAGAGGGACTTAGTGCTTCGTTAAAAACGGGGCTTACATACAATGGTAGTGAACAGGAACTGATAAATGAAGTTAAAGGTGTTAAAAGTACAGATGTTGTAGAGTACAGAATGGTTCATGGTGATGAAACATTTACTGATGACACAACAGGCTGGACCAAAGATGCTCCTAAAGGGAAAGAGGCTGGTAAATATACTGTTCAGATACGTGTTACAAGAAATAAAGCAGTAAATAGCAATACCAAAGATGACAATTATAATGTAACATCTATTATATTAAATCCAACAGAGACAACTATTGCTAAAGCTTCACAGACAATTGATTTTACTGTTAAACCAGCAAAAGATAGTGTTACATATACCGGAACAGAAATTACAGAACAGTTTACTGCGGCAAGTAGTACATCATCAGATGTAAGGAAAGTAACTTATTCAGTATCCAATGCAGCTGAGGACGATACAACATCAATAGATGATTATGCAACCATTGATACAGACACAGGAAAACTTATAATAAAGAAGGGTGGATGCATCGCTAAGATTACAGCAACCTTAGCTGGTGATGATAATTACAATGCTGCAACCTGTAGTTTTGATTTAACCATAGTTAACAATGGAAATAACCTTATATCATTTGATGTAAATTCTTTGGTTTATACTATTGGTTCCAATAACATTGTGTCAAATAAGCAGGCTGCAAAAGCAAAAAGAGATGATAATGGTGCAGTTACATATAGTGCTGTTATAAAAGGAAATAATAAGGCTGTCAGTACTGTCGGTTTGAGTATTGATACAAAAACAGGGAAAGTGACTGTTTCAGATATAACAAAATTATCAGAGGCTCTTAAAGATTCTAATAATCTTACAATTACTGTTACAGCTAATAAAGCAGAGGGTATTAAAAGAAGAAAAGTAGTATATGAGGCAGCATCCACATCATATGATATTAAGATTTCATATGAAAGCATACCTGCAAATGCCATTAAACTTGTAGAATATCCTGGACAGGGAAGTACAGAAGAAACTGTATTAACACAGCCTAATGGTGACAATGGCTATTACAAGACAATGGTTAAAGTTGTGCCGGCAGATGGATATACTATTTCTAAGACAATTAATGGAACCTTTTCTGAATCAGTAATATTTGGTGATGCAGATGATCAGGGAGAAAAGATACGTACAGTATATTTAAAGAATAGTACAACAAACGGTATTACAGCTGTTGTAAATACAAACATTGAAAAGATTGATACTATTGCACCGGATGCAAGAAAAATCGTTGTTAAGCTGCCAGATGTATTAAAATTATTTAACGACAATGTTAATTATTATAAGGATACCATTGATGTTACCCTGACAGCAGAAGATTCAACATCGGGTGTCGATAGATTTGACTGGACATATACTCGTATAGATGGAGTTAATGAAGTTAATGCTGAGAAGCTTAATGGAACTGCCAAAGCGGAATTATCATCTGATGGAAAGTATACAGCAACCATCAGCATTCCTAAAGAAGAGGTGAAATACCTTAATGGTAAATTGAGTGTTACAGCAACAGATAAGGCAGGAAAAGTTTCAGAAACAAAAGAAGCTGACAGAGTATTTGTAGTAGATAAGGTTGAACCTAAGAGTACAGTTATTAAATATGGATTAAAAGATACAGCCGATAAAGAAAACCCAGTTAATAATGTGCGCTACTATTCAGGTGACGTTGATTTCACTATTGGAATTGAAGAGGTTAACTTCTTTAGTGAAGATGTACATGTATATGTAACTAAGGATAATGAAGGGAAAGAGTTACAGGGACTTACATGGAATAAAGCAGAAGCTTCAGATAAGTATACAACATCGTTTACATTATCTGATGAGGGAGAATACAGAGTAAGTCTTGAATATAGTGATCGTTCAGGAAATGCGATTGTTGATGACACAGGTGAAATTTTAAATTACACATCAGATACTTTTGTTATTGATAAAACAGCTCCTGTAATTACATTTACATATAATTCATACGATGCGACTGATAAACCACAGACTGCAGTTATTACTATTAAAGAAAAGAATTTCAGAAAAGAAGATATAGAAATCAAAACTGTCGCTAAAAATAATAAGCAGGAAAATGTTTCTGTAAAAGATTTTCAACAGTATTTAAGAACCTGTGACTGGTCATATAATGAAAAAAAGCAGGAATATACAGCTGAAATTACATCTGACAAGAATAACGAATGTTATTTATCAGATGCAATTTATCAAATGGCTATCAATTATAAAGATTTGGCATTAAACCCTGCTGCTGAGGTTATAAGAGAATTTACAGTAGATAATTCAGCACCAGATACAAGCAAAATGAAAGTTGAATATTCAAAATCTTTAATAGACACATTCCTTTCAAATATTACATTTGGGTTTTATAACCCATCAGTAAATGTTACTTTTACAGCATATGATGATATATCAGGAATTGATAACTTTACATGGGGATATAAAAGACAGGAGGGTGCAAGTGAAGTAAACCTTGCTCAGTATGAAGACGGCTATGTAAAAGCAGTTCAGGATAAAGAAGATTCAAGTAAGTATACAGGAACTGTAACGCTGCCATTGAATACTGCACAGCAGTTAAGAGGTAATATCTCATTTACAGCCACAGATAATTATAAAAATGAAAGTAATAAATACACAGATACAAACCATGTGATTATAGTTGATACTATTTCTCCAAAGATGACAGTTGAATATACATCTGCAGACAGAACATATGGTGATAAGGCATACTATAACAAAGATGTTACAGCTACATTTACGGTTAATGAAGCTAACTTCTATCCTGAAGATGTAAAGGTTAAATTATCTAAAAATGGAGGAGAGGCTCAGCTGATCACACCTGAATGGGTAGATAGTTCAGCAGATGTTCATATTGGAACATATACCATCAATGCAATGCAAGATCATTTAGCAGATGGAGATTATATATTTACAGTAGACTACAAAGATAAATCAGAAAATCAGATGACAGATGACGAAGATAAGCCATATGTTTATTCATCTGGTATTTTGGTGATTGATACGATAACACCTGTTGTTACCGTAGATTATTCTAATAAGAATATAGTAAATACATTAGAGGATAATAGTGATAATCAGAGGAATTACTACAATGAGACACAGACAGCAACAATTACTGTAAACGAGCATAATTTCAAGGCAGACGAGGTTGTGCTTGATGTAACAGCAACTGATGTGGCTGGTAATGCTCTTGATGCAGATGCTCTTAATGTTAAATCTGCATGGACAAATAATGGAGATATACATACAATGACCATTACTTATCCGGGTGATGCAAATTACACATTTGATATTGCTTATACTGATTTAGCTACTAATGAAGCATCAGATTATGATAATGATTACTTTACAGTAGATACAACAACACCTACTGACCTTAGGATTTCATATAGCAATAGTTTACTAGATACATTTCTTTCTAATACATCATTTGGATTTTATAATTCAAAGGTTACTGTAACTATTAGTGCTACTGATAATATATCATCAGTTCACAACTTCCAATACAGCTATGTTAAGGCACCAGATGTGAGTGATGTTAATGCGGAATTGATTAATCAGGCTGTGGAAGAAGCTGAAATAACATATTCAGATGGTGGAGCGACAGCAACAGCAACTTTTGAGATACCTAGGGAAGCATTAACAGATAGTAATCAGTTTAATGGAACAGTTAATTTTGATGCCATTGACAGAGCTGGCAATGAGTCAGATTATCTGGAGGATACAAAGAGATTGGTTGTTGATAATATAACTCCAATATCAACAGTTGAATATAATGCTCCTATTCAGACAATAGATGGAATTGCATACTATGATGGAAATATCACATCAACAATAATTGTAAATGAAGCTAATTTCTATTCAGAGGATGCTGTTATTACAGTAACAAAAGACGGAACTGATTATCCTGTAAATGTTGATTGGACTGATAATTCAGCAGATATGCATACAGGTGTATTCACACTTAGTGAAGATGGAGATTATTTTGTTACTGTAAGTTATATGGATAAATCTAATAACCAGATGCAGACATATACATCTGAACAGATGACCATTGATACCCAGATTAATGAGGCGACAATCACAATTAATGGAGAAGATGCATCAGGGAAGGCATTTAAGGATGATGTAGTTCTTGGAGTTGCATTTGAAGATAAGAATTATCAGGATTATGAAATAACACTTACAAGAACAAGCTATGCAGACAAGAATGTAAATGTTACAGATAAGTTTATAGGTAACAGAATGTCTATAAACGATAATGCCGGATCAGGAAGTTTTAATACATTTGAAAAAACAAAGGATAATGATGGTATATATACTATTACATTAAGAGTTAATGATAAAGCTGGACATGTTAGCGAGAAATCAGAAACATTTACAATTAACAGATTTGGTTCAGTATATGAATACAATGATTATCTTGTATCACTTATAAAAGATGGTGGTGCATATGTTCAGAATGTTAATGATAATCTGGTAATTACAGAATACAATGCTGACAGATTAGTTTCACAGTCATTAGATATTAAGATATCAAGAGATGGTAAGCCTATCAATACTTCAAAGTATACTGTTACACCTGAGATATCTGAACAGACTGTTGTTGGTAATAGTGGATGGTATCAGTATCAGTACACAATAGAGAAAGATAACTTTGCTGAAGATGGTGTTTACAAGGTGACAGTAGCATCAAAGGATGCAACAGGCAACACACCTGAAAATACACCAGACAATACGAATTATACATCTAATTCAATATTATTCAGGGTTGATAGTACTGCACCAGAAATAAGCAGTATTAAAGGATTGGAAAAGAGTGTCATAAATTCTACTGAAGTTACACCTGAATACACAGTATATGACACAATTGGATTGAAATCAGTTGCAGTAGAAGTTGACGGAAAAGAAGTTCAGAAGGTTACTGATTTTGGAAGCGACATGAATAACTATGTTGGAAGTTTTACATTAAAAGAAAATAGTGCATCACAGAAGGTCAGAATAGTGGTAACAGATATGGCCGGTAATGTTACAGATACTGATGCAAATGATTTTAACGCTGCATATTCATTTAATCCATCAGTAATTGTATCTACTAATTTCTTTGTACGCTGGTATGCTAACAAAGGCTTATTCTGGGGTTCAATAGCAGGAGCTGTTGTGGTTATTGCCGGAGGTACAGCTGGAATAATAGCTGGCAAGAAGCGTAAGAAAGAAACAGAATAATAAGATGTAAAAAATAGTTTTCTCAGCTTTTTATATATTTAATTATGAAAAGCTGGGGAAAACTATTTGTCAGATGTAAGTTTTTATATGAAAAAGAAATATACAAGAATTTACATGTGATAAATAGTAGATAGAGAAGGAAGAGGAAAACATATGTGCACTTTAAAAGATAAGGGTGTAATTTCAGAGATTACATGCGGTAACAATTTTGAATATATTTTAAAAGACAATACGATCTTTGTTAATACTGATTATAAAGTATTGCAGAGTCAAAAGAATAGTATTTTTGTTAAGTGCATGAAAATGACTAGAAATGGATTGACTGATTTATATTATGTAACTGACGAATACAGACCAATGGCTTCTATGTTTGTTGGAATTAATGCAGATATACTTGTAAATGTTGTGATTAATTTATTTTCAAGTGTGATTGAAGTAAGAAATAATGGTTTTTTGGCATGTCAGTGTATAGATATGTCCTGGGACAAGATATTCGTTGAGCAAAATACATTAAAGGTCAAGCTGGTATATCTTCCGCTTAGTGTAAGGGCGTTTGATAGCTATGCAGAATTTGAGAGTGAACTTAGAACAAGCATTGTAAAGCTTGTGAATAAAGTGATTACAACTTCAAATGCTAGATTAGATCAATTGGTAATGGATTTATGCAACGGCTCTCTTTCTCTAGAAGATGTTTATAACAAATCAAGAGGTGCAGGAACAGCTCCCATTGTAAAAAAAGAAAGTATAGTCCAACAGATGCCTACATCAAGCAACTTTTCTGCTATAAAAATGGTTGCAATGAATGCTCCAAATTATTTTGAATTAGTAATAGATAAAGATGACGCTGTTATTGGTAAGAAACAGGAATTAGTAGATCTGGTGATTCCATTTAACAAAATGATTAGTAGAAAGCATTGTCGTGTAACCAATATGAATGGCATTTATTATATTAACGATGAAGGAAGTGCTAATGGTACCTTTGTAAACGGCATTAGATTGAATCCAGGACAAAAAATACAGATGAACCGTGGAGACGTAATCCGTTTAGCAGATAGTGATTTCCAGATAGTATAAAGAGGTGATAAAATGGCAAGACCTAGAGTGATTATTGCGGATGAAGATGCAAATTATATCGTCCCACTTCAGTTTAAATTTGTAACAGATTTCTTCAATAAAATAGATTTAGAAGTCATTACAGATAGAGCATATTTTGATGAGTATTTTTCAAAACCACAGAATGCAGAGATTCTAATAGTTTCTGACGAGTTATATGATTCGGCTCTTCAACGTCATAATATCCAGAATATATTTGTAATGATGGAGCAGTATGACGAAGGTGGTACAGGAGAATTAAATGTAAATCAGCTTTTTAAGTATACAAGCATTAAAGAAATCTTTAATGAGATTATCGGAAAAAGTGCTGGAGTATTAAATGTTGCTGCAGTAGAGACAAAAGAGACACAGATTATATTGGTTACATCGGCAGCTGGTGGTGTTGGAAAAACTACGGTGGCAATGGGGGTAGCAGCTTGTCTGGCACAGAATTATAAGAGAGTGTTGTATATTGAAGCTGCAAGACTTCAAAGTGCACAGTGTATGTTGAAAAATGATACTCCAATTTCTTCACCAGACATATACATTAAGTTGTTAAATCCATCAGAATCAATATATGAAGAGATAAAGCATGTTATTAGGAAAGAAGGATTTAGTTATTTGCCTCCGTTTAAAGCAGCTTTGTTGTCATTAGGATTGAGTTACTCTGTTTATGAAAAAATAGCTATGTCAGGAAAAAAAAGTGATGACTTTGATTATGTCATAATAGATGCTGAGAGTTCCTTTGATGAGCAAAAAATCAACTTGCTTGATTTATCTGATAAAGTAATTGTAGTGCTAAAGCAAGAAAATAACGTAGTTTATGCAACTAATCAATTTGTATCAAATATTGATAATTTAAATACAGATAAATATTTATTTGTCTGCAATAGCTTTAATAGTGAACAATATAATGCAATTATATCACCTGATATAAGGCTTAAATTTGCAGTTAATGAGTATGTACCACAGATAAAAAAAAGTGGTAATGAGAAGGATATTGATTTAGTTGATGTGAATGAATTAAAAAAAGTGGCATTTCTAATAATTTGATTATAGGAAGGAGTTTCACTATGACAGATAGTGTAGTTGTTATTTTTAAGAGTATTGAGAAAAAAATTAGTGTTGATCTGGAAGTACCATTATATATCACAGCACGAGAACTTGTTGTAGGCTTAAATAATGCATATGATCTGGGCATTGATGTCAATGATATAAAGAAATGTTATTTAAAGGTTGATAACCCCGTAATGTTGTTAAGAGGAAATATGTTACTAAGAGATGCGGGCATTAGAAATGGAAGCATAGTAAGTTATTCTTGATAGGTGGGGCTTTATATGAACAATAAATATAAGATAATTATTTATAATAAAAAGATTTATAGAGAAATAGAATTACCTGAAACTGCAAGTAAATATAAGATTGGTACAACAATTGATTGCGATTATAGATTATACCGGGACTGCTTTTTTGATGATGTTGTATTGAATTTACAAAACATAAATTCACAATGGAATTTAATGTGTTCAGACAATTTATACATTTCTACAGGTGAAAGTAAAAAATTATTAAATATTAACTTATCACATGGTATAAGTTTTTGCTTAAAATATCAGGAAAACAATAATGACGTTTTTAATGTTGAGTTTGAAATTATATTTGACGACAAAAAGGTAGAATATAATAGAAAAATTAGTGTTGCTGGACTTAATAATATATCCATTGGTTCTGAGAATGACTGTCAAATTGTATTGGATGGAGAATATCTAAAAAATGACAAAATATTATTGTTGCGATGCGCAGATGGGTACGAGGTGAAAGTGATTTCACTAACGTATGATATCAAACGTAATGGTAATAGACTTGTAAATAATGAGCATTTGAAGTATGGGGACTTTATATCAATTGCTAATTTTAGTTTTTGCATCCTAGAAGACTCCATCTTGACGGAGGCAATCAATGAATGTAGGTGCGTTGGATTAAATTATGTTGATTATCCTAATAGAAACAAATATCCAAAGTTTGTAAGAAACACAAGGATTAAAAGGGTTTTGGATGAAGAGGAAATCGAAATACTGGATCCACCATCGAAACCTCAAAAACCGAAAAATAATGTAGTTATGAGCCTACTGCCGTCTCTTGGAATGCTGGTTGCTGCAGGAATAATGGCATACATGGGAGGAACCACTATGTTGATTTTTAGTGGGATTTCAGCGGGAATGGCAATTGTAACAACCGTAGTGGGGGTAATACAGGGAAAAAGAGAATATGTGCAAGAACTTCGAAAAAGAGAAATGGAATATAAAAACTATATTTCTAATAAACGAAGCGAGATAGAGAGTGACAGAAGGAGTGAATTGGAGAATATCTCTAGTATATATAAAAATTGTGATGTTAACAGAGAACAATTGAATGATTTTTCACCAGATTTATTTGACCGTGAAAGAAAAGACCCTGATTTTCTGCAGGTAACATTAGGACAGGGGACAATAGAAGCACATAAAAAAATCAAGTATAAAAAAGTGGAAAAATTAGAGATTGATGACGAATTACAGTTGCTGCCACAAAAATTATGCGACGAATTGAAAACAATAAATGAAGCTCCAGTGATTTGTGATTTCAAATCAAGTAATGCAATTGGAATAGTTGGTGATGATAAGTTTAGAAATTATTTACTTAATGACATTGTTTTTGATATATGTGCAAGGCATTTTTATACCGATGTGAAATTGTTTTTTATTATGGAAGATAAGAGTAGAGAAATGGCTCAAAATTATAGATTACTTCCATATGTATCGAATACAATCCCTGGAAACAGAAATATTGTATGTAATGAAGAAAGCAAAAATGTTGTTTTTGAGTTTATTTATAATGAACTTACCAGAAGGGCAAATAATAAAGAGACAGAATATGTTGAATTTGTAATATTTTTTTATGATTTATATGGATTTGCAAGTCATCCAATTTCTAAGTTCATAGATAATGCGGCTGAGTTAGGGGTTACATTTGTATTTTTTTCTGAAAATTCATCTGAGATACCGCAGGGATGTGATTTTATAATAAGCCAGATAAATCAAGATAGAGCAAAACTTATAAATACAGCAAATGAAGCACTATGCAATGTCTTTAATTATGCGAAAATAAGCAACAATGATATCTTAAGTATGAATTCATTGCTTGCTCCTGTGGAAGCGGAGGAGATTTCTCTTGAGGGAAGCCTTACAAAAAATATTGATTTATATAAATTGTTAGGGATTATTTCTGCTGATGATTTAGATTTGCAGAAACGCTGGAATAGTACAAGGGTATATAAGTCTATGTCGGTTCCGCTAGGAGTCTCAAAAACAGGAATAGTATATTTAGATTTGCACGATAAAGCGCATGGACCACATGGACTTGTAGCAGGAACAACAGGTTCTGGTAAGTCTGAAATATTACAGTCATATATTTTGTCAGCTGCTACATATTTTCATCCATACGAGATTGCTTTTTTGATAATCGATTTTAAAGGTGGCGGTATGGTAAACCAATTTAAGGATTTACCACATCTTTTAGGAGCTATTACTAATATTGATGGAAAAGAAATAGACAGATCTTTAAAATCAATAAAAGCAGAATTACAAAAGAGACAACATTTGTTTGCAGAGGCAGAGGTAAATCATATTGATAAATATATTCAAAAATATAAGTCTGGTGAGGTCACAGTACCTTTGCCACATTTAATTATTATTGTTGATGAGTTTGCTGAACTTAAAGCAGAACAGCCTGATTTTATGAAAGAATTGATATCTGCGGCTAGAATTGGAAGAAGTTTAGGCGTTCATTTAATACTTGCAACCCAAAAACCTGCAGGTCAGGTCGATGAACAAATATGGAGTAACTCAAGATTTAAATTATGCTTGAAAGTTCAGGGACCAGAAGATAGCAATGAGGTACTAAAGTCACCACTTGCTGCTGAAATAAAAGAACCAGGTAGGGCATATTTTCAAGTGGGAAATAATGAAATATTCGAATTATTTCAATCTGCATATAGTGGAGCACCAGCTCAGAGTGATGATGCAGATGTAAAGGAGTATTGCATCTATGAATTAGAATTATCTGGCAAAAAGAAAAAGGTATTTGAACAGAAACGTAAGAAAGGTGATGAGAGAGGGAAAAATCAGTTAGAGGCAATAGTAGATCATATCGCAAAATATTGTGAACAAATGGGAATTAATCCATTGCCGGATATATGTATTAAGGCATTAGAATCTAAAATTGTTTATGAGGAGTCAAACGATTCAAGACAATATTTGTTAGGTATATATGATGATCCGGATAATCAGTACCAAGGAGAAATGTCAATTGATATTGACAACAAAAATACATTTATTGTTGGCTCATCACAGTATGGAAAAACAAATATTCTTCAACTTTTAATAAGGCAGATAGCCTCAAAGAAAAAAGCAAATGAGGCTCAAATATATATATTAGATTTTGGTTCGCTAGTACTAAAAAATTTTGAGGAGTTGTGCCATGTTGGCGGGGTCGTTTGTCCAACGGATGACGAAAAATTAAAAAATTTGTTTAAGCTGCTACAAGAAGAATTGACATTAAGAAGAGAAAAAATGGTGTCTGTAGGTGTAAGTTCATTTTCTTCATACATAGAAGCTGGTTATAACGATATGCCTCATATATATATTTTTGTGGATAATATGACTGCGTTGATGGAATTATACTTGGAAAATGATGAGACATTTTTAGGAATAATAAGAGAGGGTATAGCTGTTGGAATATCTGTAATAATTGCAAATTCTCAGACTAACGGAATTGGATATAGATATCTGTCTAATTTTGGAAATAAAATTGCACTATTTTGTAATGATTCAAATGAATATGGAAATGTGTTTGACCATGTTGATTTAAAACCAGAAGATTTACCAGGAAGGACGATTGTAGAATTCAATAAAAGAACATTAGAATGTCAAACATACCTTGCTTTTGAAGGTGAAAAAGAAATCGATAGAGTAATGGCAATCAGAACCTTTGTACAGGAGACTAATAAATTGAATCCAGGAATATCTGCTAAACAAATTCCTTATATACCATCTATTCTTAAAAAGGAACAGTTAGAGAATGAATATGGTGTATTCCCGCAGGAGTATAGGTATCCGATTGGATTATCATACAATGAAGTATCACCGTTCGAAATTGATTTTTCAAATATTGGAGCCATTGGTATTTGCGGTAAGGAAACACAGATACATATAGACTTTGTAACGGATATACTAAAACAAATGTGTGATAGGAGAAATGAATATCCAGTAAGGGTATGTATCTTTGACGATGTAAAACGTGGATTCAAAGGATGCAAGGAGCTTCCTATTGTTTCTACATACACGATTACGACAGAGCCAGTTTTTGATTTATTAAGCGAATGGAGTTTCATATTGCAGACCAGATATCAGAAAATGATAGATGAGGATGAAAGCCAGAGTGATGATTTACTTCTGCTCGTTATAAATAATAATGATGTGGCGAAAGTAATATACGAGGATATGGACGCTATGAATCAATACACCGATATGGTATCAAGATATAAAAACCTAAAGGTGGGAGTGATATTTACCAATTATGAAAATGTCAATGTGTCATATGATGCTCCAGAACCAATCAGAAATATCAAACAGGAACGTCATTTATTATATTTTGATGATTTGGATAATTTAAAAGTCTTTGATGTTGCATACGAGGACATGAAAGCTAATAAGAAACGACTGCAATTAAATGATGCTTACTACATCAAGGATAATAGTGTGATAAAAGTAAAACTGACAAGCACTAATTAACAAATGTTGATGATTGGATAGTCCAATTTTCATAAAATAATCTTTCAAGGAGGTAAAAAGATGGCTAGTCAAATCAGAATGACACCAGAAAAAATGAGACAGAGAGCAGGTGAGTATACTACACAGGCGAATAATCTCAACTCAATCATCACCAAAATGGACGGTTTGCTTAAAAATCTTCAGAGTGAATGGGAAGGTAGCGCAAGCGAGGCGTATGCACAAAGATTTGCAGAGCTTAGACCTGGTTTTGTTAAGGCAAAAGATCTGATCGACGAAATTTCTACTGCATTAAAGAATACAGCTCAGATTGTCGAGGATACAGACAGAAATATTGCAAATCAGTTTAAAGCATAAGTTGATTCATTTAATTGATGGTGCAGGTGAACGGTAATTTAAATTACCGTTCACCACTATTGAAATCGGTAGGAAGAAGGTTTTTGAATGACAAAAGCAGAAGTGCAGAGTAATATTAGGTACAATGAAAATTTGGTAGCGCAATATAGAAATAATATTTCTCAATTGCAATCGCAGATAAATGAACTTGAAAGATTAAGAACAAAATTTCAAAATTTACAGAATGCTTTTGGAAGCAGGCAGAGTAACCGAAAAAGAAAATTATCATCAGTATTTTCTGCAAAGTTAAATGTAAAAATGCTTTCGGCATATGCATCTGCAATGAATGGACTTTTATCTGGTTCTGAGTATAGAAATACATACAATGGTTTATCGACAGCTCAAGAAAGAATTAACTCTCAAATAAGGTCGTTGAATCGAGAAATAAATGATAACAATTCCAATCTGAGTTACAGGCAGGGGAGAGCTAATTATTGGAGACGTCAATTGCCATATGCAACAGATAAATAGTAGGAGGTGAAATAATGGCTGGAACCAGTTTACAGATAGATGATGAGTATTGTGAAAATATGAAAAAATATTATACTGATCAAGGCGCGAAACTTGAGGGATATTTATCAGAATATATTACAATACTGGAAAATATCAGTAAGACAGGTATAAAAAAAGGAAATGTAAATTCGTCATTGAAAAGTTATATTTCATATGCGAAGAAATTAAAAGGACAGATAAATAATGCATCAAAGACCGCTGAAAGCCAAGTGACTAATTTCTTGAAAAATATAGATGAGGCGGATCAATATCTGTTCTAGATTGCAGGGAGGTGAAATTTTGTCAGAGATTAAAATAGATGTTGACAGTCTAGAGTCTGGAATAAATAATTTGAAGGAATTGAAGAGCAAAATTAGCACAAATAAAAGTAATGCACCCACAGTGGTTGGAGGCGGGAGCACAGTTGCTAATATTGAAAAGATAGGTGTTGATTTCAAAAACATAGAAGATAAAATGGAAGTGTTATTACAGAATACAATTTCTTTATTGAATAACATAAAAAGTAGTTATGTGTCTAGCGACGATAATGCTGCAAAAACAATTAAATGATGGGAGGTGAAGAAAGATGTATAGAGATTTTTCAGATGCCTCAAAACAGCGGATACTTGGACTAGTATCAGAGGTTGAAAATGATAAATTGTGTGATTTGACAGATTGGATAGGAGATCGTTGGTACGATTTCGAAAGTTGGATTGGTAGACTAAACATAAGAAATTATATTAATGATGTCAATTCATATCATAAAAAAGTCATTGATAAGAATAATGCAACGAAGGATTCTATTGAAACCATATTTAATAATGTATCAAATGTAAATACTACATATGGTACAATTATGAGTAATATAGATATAAGCCTTGGAAAAATATCATCGTACATAGATGCTATGAATACTATAGTAACTCCAAGTAATGGAATGTTTAATTCGAATACTATGAGTAATAGATTTGATTCTTTACTCAAAGAAATAAACTCTTCAAATGTACAGTGTTTAAAAGATCAAATGGTTCAGGATGTGAATGGTGAGCTGATTTTTAATGAGGATTTGATATATGAATATCTAAAAAAAGATCAGGCTCAGCTGTCAGCAGAAGAACAAGAAATGCTGATTGATGTAATAGCCACCTTGCAGGAAACTGTCGCTATATATGAAACTTTGGCTTCGGTTGGAACAGATGAATTGGGAGTGGATGTTTTACATTATGTTTCATGGATGGCAGAAGATACTAAATATGACAGTTTTACAGCTGTTAGTGCACACTATAATGAGTTTTATACAAATTTACTTAATTTTATGGTTGAGCAGGATGAATCTAGCAATTCATTTGCAGCTTCTATTTTGAAGGCAAGCAATGGGGATTATTCATTAACTATATTAGGTGCCGAATGCAAAGAAAAAATAGATTCTTTATTTGGCGGGGAATCAGTAAAAATATATACCGCAAAATTTGAATCAAAACATACAGAACATTACTTTGCTAAATTGGAGGCAAGTGAGAAGGAATCCTTAAAAGGTTCAAAAGAATTTAAAAATTTAAATGATGCAATTAAAAACAAGTTGAAAAGTTCTGATAAATACTTTGAGGAAAAAGAAACAAAATATTACGATTCCTTTGGAAATGAGATTTCAAAAGATGATGCACCTACATTTTACAAAAAAGAAATGACATTGGCAGAACTGAAAAAATCCATATCTGCTAATGCAAGTTTATATGATGGTACGTTTACAAATGATCTTTTGGGAGGAGGAAGCGTCAATGTTGTTATGGGAAATGCAGAAGCACATGCAAATATTTCGGCTGGTCTCTATGTTATGGGGGCTGACGGAGAAAAAAAATTTAGCCCTGGTGTAAATGCAGAAGTTGGAGCGAGTGTGACAGCTCTTGATGTAGAATGGGAACAACAGTGGCTTGGAGATGAGATGCTTGGATTGAATAGTGATGTTGAGGTAAAGGCAGGAGATGCTGGAGCCAAAGCAGATATTGGTGTTCAGTTATATGGCGAAGATGGAAAACTTAAACCTCAATTTGGAGCTAGTGCGAAAGCCGAAGCTACTGCGGCTGAATTGGAAGGCTCAGTTGGAGTAAATGTACTTGGAGGTGAAGTTGGTGTTAGTGGAAGTGTAAGTGTCGGAGTAGGTGCACATGCGGATGTGGGTTACAAAGATGGAGTGTTTAAATTTGATATAGGAGCTTCTATTGGATTGGGAGTTTCTGTAGGAGCAGAGGTAGATATTGGTGGTATGGTAGATACTGTTTGTGGTGCTTCCGAGTCTGCATGGAATGGATTAAAGAAAGGATGGAAAACCGCAACAAGCTGGTTTAAATAGTTCATGGATAAAATAAATACAACAGGAGTCATAAATCAAACAATTTACAGTGATACTGGAAATGTTATGTATATTGTGAATGTTGAATTAAATGGTAATATAGTTAAAGCACAATCTATTAATTATTCATCTAAAACAAAAAGTTTACCTGATGGGAAAAAAGTTTCTGTGAATTATTGGGAAACACCCAAAGGAAATAGATTGGTTGAAATTTTAGATGAAAATATTGTTTCTTGCAAGAGTGATTTGTCAGGTGAATTGAGAATATTGGCATTGTTTGGTATAATAGTAATTATTATTATATGTGTTTTTATAATTAAAAGATTAATCTAGGAGGATATATTATGAATAATGAATTATTACCTATTGGAAGTGTGGTATTGATTGGAAACAGCAAAAAGAAAGTAATGATAGTAGGGGTGTGCCAGAAGGGTGGACAAAATCCTAATGCAATATGGGATTATACGGGTGTTATTTTCCCGGAGGGATATTTAGATGCACAGAAAATGTTTTTGTTCAATCGTGAACAAATTTCACATGTATATGCTCTGGGATATCAGGATGAAGAACAGATGGCATTTAAAATAAAAGCAGAAGAAACTATTAAAGGGATTAGAGAGGCATAATCATGAAAAAATATATAAAGTTCGTTCCATGCCTGTTGATGACTGTCATGCTTTTGTTAACAGGATGTGGTGATTCAAAAACATCATTGTCATGCACATATAATGTAGAAACAGGTGATGAAGTTGTCATTTCAATAAATACTGCTGATGGATATAGTTTATCGTCAGATGTTCCTTTTACGATATCTAAGGATAAAGAAGAATTGAGCCAGGGAACATTTATTACAGCAGAGTATTACAGTGCATATGTTGACAGTGTAAAGTCTGATGATAATGCGAAAATAATTGATGAAGGAACTAAGGGCAAATGCAGTTACGTGATGTGGAATTATAATGATTCTGAATATAATTATGTTATTATGATTGAAGGTACTAATACAGGAGTACTTTTGGGGAATAATGTTTCTGAAAAATCTGCAAAGGAATGTTTCAATAGAATAGAAATTAACATAAAAGAATAGGTGTAAATATTAATCTAGTTAGTTTTCACTCACAATGCTATGGAATATCAGATTATACATATTTGGTGGTAATTTTGTTGTAACAAGAGTATAAAATTATCATGTATGATTATAGATAATAGAAATTATACAAGATTGCCAATAGTTATGATGAAATGTCACTGTTGTGGGAGAGTAATGAACTTGGAATATTGAGCTTTACATTTTTTTAAGTTTGATACAGAATCAGATATTTTATATTTTAACTTATAGTTAGGATAAAATATATGTTGATAAAGGTTGAAATTAATTGACTATTAGGTAATTGCGAAACAAGTTCGCAATCTTGATTGAAAACAAGGATAGAATCCTGCATTGCAGGATTCTTGGGATGGAAGGTGGCGGTCATTCATTTGTGGCATGACAAAAAGGCTTCCTGGTTGCCACGAAGCAGAAAGATTTATGGAAACTCGATTTTATGTAATCAAAGGCTTAAGACTGCGAATGTATTGATGTTGATGGATTTTATCAACAACCATTACTGTAACAAGTTGAGCAATACCAGCCAAAAGTAAATCGGAATGAAGTGTTTTTTTGTTCTGGGTTTTACGGTTAGCTACGCAAAAGCTGTCTTTAAAGTGGTTGATAGATTTTTCAACATTTACACGGATTTTATATGTTTCTTCCCATTCTGCTGAACCTCGTTCCACTCCGGGATATGCACGAAGATTCTTTTCGGGATAAACATAAATCATTATTCCAAAGGAAGAAGTTGTGCAGGGATTATTGCAATGGCATACACGACGTTTTGTTTTATCCGCTTTTTTTTATTCCCATTTCATTTTCGGACAGACAAATTTCATCGTAGGGAGTTTGCTTTTTAAGTGTGATTTACTACATTCTCTTTTCATAGGAAGCAAAGGGTCATGAGGACAACAGTGAACACCATTTTCGTTGATGGTACAAACGTTATCTTCCATAGAAAGTTTTACATGGAGAGGAATAAATGCTTTTTCAAATCCAATTTCACTGAAAAGAGATTTGTAGATTTCAATCGTGTCAAAAGCAGCATCACCAAGAAAAGTCTTAGGGGCGATAAGCGGATGCTTCTGAAAGAAATCAACCAGGACAGGAAGCAGGGCTTTTGAATCGGCAAGAGATTTATCCTCATCAGGAGAGTCAGATTTCTTTTCCACAACGATATCCGGATGAGCCTTTAGGAACTCTTTGTTATAGAAAGTGATATCACGGACAATACCAAGTCCGTTGGTTACAATGCCAAACTTATAGGCGTAACAGAAATGTCCATTAATGTACATCTGCTGGATTGCCTGATTCGAAGCAGCATGCGTAGGCATGGAACCATAAGCAGCCTTATAAGGATCATAGCTTTTAACTGTTTGATAATACGGTTTGCGTATTTTGGATTATTTTCAGTCACCCAGGCTTCAATGCCAGAGGTATCGAAGATAGTCATAGTTGCCAGATGAGGGTCAAGTTTTTGGCAGATCGGTTCGGTCATATCAACCATGTGATCGAACATAGATTGTAAGTCCATCAGGAAATCCTGTTTAAAACGGGTAAATTTTGAGGCATCCGGTACAACATCAAAGCCACAGAAGTCACGCAGTTCCTGAGAGTATTTCAAGAACACAATCAGAAGTGTGTCAGTCGGGATTGAGAAAATACGCTGGAGCAGAAGTGCTTTGAGCATTGGATAAAGCTGGTGCTTGCGAGGTCTTCCGGTTGAAGCGTGAAAATGAGAAACAAAAGAAACAGGAACAATTTCATCAAGGTTAATGGCTTCATCAAGAAGTGAAAGGAACTGATATTTGTCGTTGTCGAATTTATTTTGGCAATTTTCAAAAATTTCTGCCAAAGTGAACTGCTTATGTGTTATCATATAGGTATATCTCCTTTAGGTGGATTGGTCGATAGTTTTTCACAACTCTATTTTACCATAAACCTTGAGGAGATATTTTATTTTAACAACAAAAATTGCTGTATTTATGCGGCTTTTGGAGTTTCACAAACGCCTATTTCATGATACAGTAAAGGGAGCAACGGCAAGTGCAATAGTATATACGCTTGCGGAAACAGCAAAGGTTAATGGATTAAACATTCGTCTTTACCTAGAAACAGTCATGACAAAGATGCTGGACTACAAAAATGAGCCCTAAAGCATACTTGAAGACCTTATGCCATGGTCAGAGATGATGCAGGAAATGTAGCCTTAATAAACATTTAGAAATCGGATTTCTATATAAAATCAGACTGTATTAATCATATGGTGGTTTATGTAGCACTTATGGTGTATAGGAGGCTTTAAATGTTAAATGATGAATTAATAAACTGTTTTAAAGATACATTTCAGATATCAATATATACAAGCGTAAGTTATAATACAAATTATTCTATTAAATCAAATAAAGTTTATATGGAAGGATTTGTGTCAACGCAAAAACGAAAAGAAGAACATGCTGTGATTAATATATGTTCGGGAACTACATTCGGTACTGTTAGAAATTATTTACAGTATGGGAGGGGAGCTGTGCTTAATTTCGCAAATCCTGTAATTCCGGGTGGAGGGGTATGTAATGGAGCAATGGCACAGGAGGAGTGTCTATGCAGAAGCAGCAATTTGTATGCATGTATAAGTGCCTCAAATGTTTATGAAGAATATTATGACTATCATAGAAATTTAAAAAACTATTTTTATTCAGATAGATTAATATATACCAAAGATGTTACAGTATTTAAAAATGATAATATAGTACCGCAAATAATGCCACAAGAATATTGGTTTAGTGTGGATGTTATTACATGTTCGGCACCATTTATTGGCAAAAGAAAATACACAAACAAAAAGGCTTTAAAAGAATTATTTAAAGGAAGAATTAAGAATATTTTTGAGGCAGCAATTGATAATGAGGTTGATGTATTGGTTCTTGGCGCTTTTGGCTGTGGAGCATTTAAAAATCCACCGCAGGTGGTAGCAGAAGCATTTTATGATGTTATTATAGAGAATGAATATGATAAAAGATTTAAGTATATTGTGTTTGCAATAAAAAGCACAAATAATGATAATCCGTATGAACCATGTCCTAATATATTTGCATTTGAAAAGAAATTTTTGGGGGATTCGGTGAATTCAGGATTAGATGTACATATTAAGTCACAAGAGTTTGGAAAACTGAGGTGGATAGATAATTATTCATTGAGTAGAATATATGGAACAGTAGAGTTACCTAATGGTAGAATTTTAAAGGGTGAAAACGAATTTGGCACATACTTTAAATGGAGAGAAAGAAATAAATATTTTGGTAGGCAGTTTTCTATTTTAGGAGATTCTATCAGTACATTAGGTGGTTATAATCCTAATGGATATAAGGTGTTTTATTATGGGGCTAACAGTACAAAATCTAATGTTGCAGAGTTTAAAGATACTTGGTGGGGACGAGTTATAGATTTCTTTGATGGCGAATTATTAGTAAACAATTCCTGGTCGGGTAGCAGGGTTACAAAGCTTGTTGGTAGTGAAGTATTATTCCCTTCTGGATGTAGTGACGATAGAACATCAGCATTACATATTAATTCAGTAAAACCTGATGTAATTATTGTTTATCTGGGAACAAACGATTGGGCTTTTGGAGTAAGGACAGGAATAGAAACAAGGCTTCTTACTGATATAGATAGTGAATTGTTTGAAGCAGCATACAGAGTAATGCTCAAAAAGATAAAATTAAATTATCCAGACAGTGAAGTCTGGTGTTGTACTTTAAGTGAGACATATATGTCAAGCAAGCCAGATTTCAGGTTTCCATATAAATATGCAGGTATTCATATAGAAGATTTTAATGATATAATACGAAATATTGTATATGAATCAAATTGTAAACTGATTGATTTATACAATATGAGAAAACCATATGATTCGATAGATGGAATACACCCTAATAAGCAAGGAATGCAGACAATAGCGGGTTTAGTATGTTATTCAATGGCAGATACAGAAGGAAGATCTATTTTGTTGCCTAATTAATTTGCAAGAGATTATCAGCACAGCTCATATAGTTATAAAAATAACTTTCAGTAGGCATATAAGCTAT
>OIZF01000486.1_pt1 | contig 27474 bp, 22 predicted proteins | sample 1588471 | NCBI WGS metagenome assembly OIZF01 (sample SAMN03283279) | human gut metagenome | biome: human-associated habitat; material: feces | host: Homo sapiens | place: Peru | collected 2012
ACTTTTAGACATAGCAAAGCCCTGGCTTGTGAAAGTCAGGGCTTTGTGATTTTTTAAGAATAAGAGAGTTTTGACACACCCTCCACGCACCCTTGTTTTAGAACGTCCCTTCAGGAGTGCCCTTTAATGGGTGCACTTGTCTCCGCTCGGCTTTGCCGCTTGCCAGAGCAAGAAGTGCACTAACTGAGCAAAAATTTAACAAACAGAGCAATACGTGCACCAACCGAAGCTTGGTTTTGTGTAAATATTCTTAGAAGAACAGCCTTTCAGCATACACCCTATACATTATTTCGCTATATTTGTGATATGTTAAACCTGATCCATAGCTTATGAATAAGTTTGTTTTCATATTATTGTGTATGCTGTGCTGTTCGTCAACAGCCAATGCATGGTCTTGGGTGTCTCCGTATGCATATTGTGTAGGTAATGTTTCATTAATACAACAAGGACTTCCATATAATGGTAGCACCCGCCAACACCACTTACGGCGAGAACACCAGAGTGCTGAACATCACCCGTGTATTCGACCCTCGCGTTATCCGCATCGCTGCGGTATTCGCTATCATATTGGCGTTCTGTCCTAAATTCGCGTGCCTCATAGCACTGATGCCCAGCGCCACCATCGGCGGTATAAGCCTCATCCTTTACGGAATGAAAAGCAAAAAACGGACACACCGGTATTATCCAAGTGTGTCCGTTTTTTTGTTTACTATGTCAGCCCATCACTCCATAATACTAACATTAGTAACTCGCTCTAACCAGAAGCGACGCTGATTAGGATGAAACGCCTTATAATCATGATTCACCTTAATCACATTACGGCGATACACCAACCCGTCTACCGACTTAGCATATAGAATAGGAGCATCGAAAGTCTCAAAAACATTATCCTCTATAACGATGCCACCATCCTTTCCACCGTGGAAATACTTCTGCTGATCTTTCAGATTAGGAATCTCAGGATAGATAGAAATCACCGCATTAGTAAACTGAAAGAGATTAGCCAGCGCATTAACGAAACGGTTCTTACGGATAATCACATTACGGCAAGCGCCAGTTTCATACCATCCGTTGCAATCGCCACACAGCAACACTGCCGCTCCCGAAGTATGATCGAACAAGTTGTCTTCTACCACCGTAGCCTTAGGAGTGCTGAACAAAGTACCACGCGCACGGTTGTTACGGATAACATTTCCCGCGAAAAGAACCTCCGGAGTCCAGGTAAGATTCTCTATGCCGAAACCACTCTTCTCATTGATAGCGGCATCCACCGGCTTTGTAAAAGTAATCAAAAACTCACGCGCACCAGCTATCTGCTCCTTATCGTACGGACGGATAGAAGCGATACGGTTAGTCTCTCCTATCAGCTCCATAGTGTTAGAGCGAACAAACTGAACCTCGTCGCCAGTACATCCCCACTCAAATCCCCAAGCCTGATCGTGCATGTAACGTCCCACCAACGTATGGTCGTCTACACGCTTCACCACCTTAAGATAAGTGCCGTGCACATTGATGGCATCGTCCATCATACCCTCGTACAATCCGTTACGAGATACTATCTTACCCTTGCATCCCGAGAAATGCGTAGCATCAGCCTGAGTAGTAAAGTAACGAGGATCGTTCTCGCCTCTCAAGCATACGCCAAACTTATCAAGCGTAATATTCTCGCACAGCTGAGCCAGCAACCCCATACCCTCGGCATAATGCACCTGCACATTCTCTATAGTAGTGTTTACATCGTGCGAAAGGAAGATACCCGGCGTAGGACGGAACCAACCGCGCAGAGCCATCACCGTGCCCGGCACCAACCGCTGGTCTTTCCACTCCGGAGCCAAGATATGGCGTGGAGCAATCTCTTTCACACCCTTTATCGGACAATAAACATCGCTAGTATTATATACCAAATGCTTAGTATCGCCTTCGAAAGCAATACCTAAGTTATGACGCATAGTCCATCCATCGCCATAAGTCTCGAAAAAGCCATCCTTAGTGATACGATACTTCACCCACTGTGCCGGCTCGAATACGATACCCTTCTGAGGGTCGTTCTCTATCACCTTAACCTGCGAGATATGAGGATTCTCGAAATCGATATGCAGATTCTTCAGCGTACAGTTCTCCGAGCGCAAGAGCGAAACAGGCAACATACGTCCGTGGAATATCAACTCAGCCCCCTGCCCGTCAACGGTAAGGTTCTTCATATCCTCTAACGCCAGTCCCACCTTTTTAGGGTTCGTCTGATCATGGTTAGAGATATAATATTCACGTTCGGCACATCCTTTTTCATGGAAATTATAACGTCCCTCCTCAAAACGTAGAATCACGGCTTCGCCATCCTTACACTCCGCCTGAATACGGGCGATGACTTTCTGCACCACAGGCGAAGCATTCTTCTTGCTGTCGGGACGCAAGCCATAATCGGACACATTATATACTTTCTGAGCAGATACAGACAAGGCGACGAACAAGAAAGCCGCGCCAAGCGACAATACAGATTTTATTTTCATAGAAATAACTCGTTAGCGGAATTAATTTAAGTTGATAAATATATGAGTAAAAGGTTGTACATATCGTTGTTTTTTAGTAACTTAGTGGTGATCAAAACATTAAGTTCAAACCATCGTATGTACAACCTTTATACAAAATTCGTCAAAATACTTGAGATATGCAAGCAATTCTCTGAAAATCTCGTCAATGAATCTGGTAATGTTCCACGTCGTGGTCCTGTTCCCAAGTTTTCGGATTTGGAAGTGGTAGCGCTATCCCTGACGGCAGAGACCGAGAGCATTGATAGTGAGAAGTGGTTGTTCGACTATAAATTGCAAGAATACAAGGACAGCATTCCCAATCTCATATCAAGGAGACAGTTCAATGACCGCAGGAAAAAAACGGCAGGTCTGTGTGAGGAACTGCACAAGCGGATTGCCATGGAAATGGATGGCGGAGAGGAACAATTCTTTGTTGACTCCAAGCCGATAGAGGTTTGTAGGGTTGCAAGATGGGACGTACCGGCAATTTCTCGCAAGCTCCCGATTTCGGCTTCTGTGCTTCGCAGAACAAGTGTTATTTTGGTTATAAGTTACACGCTCTCTGTGGGTTAAGTGGAGTTATCCATTCCTATGATCTGTCAAAGGCAAGTGTGGCTGACCTCTATTATATGAAAGATGTAAAACATACTTATCACGACTGTAGCATCTATGGTGACAAAGGGTATATTGGAGCTGATGTACAGCTTGACTTGTTCGAAACCGCACACATAAGACTGGAGTGTCCGTATCGGCTCAACCAAAAGGACTGGAAACCGACATTCATTCCGTTTGCAAAGGCAAGAAAGAGGATTGAGACAATATTCTCACAACTTACAGACCAGTTCTTGGTCATAAGGAACTACGCGAAAATAACGAATGGTTTGTTTGCCAGAATCATTGGCAAAATTAGTGCACTTACCATTCTACAATACGTAAACTTCATTAACGACAAGCCCATTGGCAGAATTAAGTATGCACTAAATTAATTCCGCCAACAGGTATACATTTATATTATGATAGTAGCAGATATCAGACAGAGCGCCCGCATAGAGTCGCTCCACCCATTGTTCAAGACAGTCTTCGACTATGTTAAGAGTCATGACCTTCTCAACGAGCCTTGTGGCCGCATAGAGCTTGACGGCGACCGCCTGTTCATCAATAACGTCAACCCTGAATGCGTAACGGCAGAGCAGCAGGTTCTGGAAGTACACCGTCAGTACATTGACATCCACATCCTCCTTGAGGGAGAGGAGACGATAGGCTGGAAGCCGATAGAGGACTGCTCAAACCTTACCAAACCCTATGACGCAGAGGCAGACTGCGCTCTTTACACCGAGCCTGCATCCGCTTACGTAAAGCTTCGTCCCGGTCAGTTTATGATAGTCTGGCCTGAGGATCCGCATGCTCCGGTGATAGGTGAGGGAAAAATCCGCAAGCTTATTGTGAAAGTGAAACTCTAAGCATCACAATAAGCAGCCGTAACTTGCTGAATATCTTCTTGCAGTGCTGCGGGCTGGAATGCCCGCAGCTACTACAGTTTGCTTTTTATTCTTATTTCTTTAGTTTTAACTTACCCTTTGTTTTAGTATAATATAAGGTCCAAACACCTTATTCCATAAGGTCCTCTCCGAGGTGCGTGGTCTGTTCGCGTTCCATGCGCTCCACCACCTCACGCGGCTTTGTGGCGTAGGTAATCATGCGGATGGAGTCGTTATAGCTGACGTATTTCCAGAGCCAGTTGAGCAGCACCATCATCTTGTTCTTCACGCCGAGGATGGAGCGAAGGTGAACCACGAGCCACAGAATCCAGGCGAAGAAGCCCTGGCTATGGAACTTGCCAATTTCCACAACTGCCTTGTTGCGTCCGATGGTTGCCATCGAACCGAGGTTGTTGTATTTGAACGGAGTAAGGCTGTTGTCGTCAGCAAGTCCTTCGTTTATTCGCTTGATGTTCTTGGCAAGGTTCTTTGCCTGCTGTATAGCCACCTGAGCCACCTGCGGATGTCCGTTAGGATAATCAGGGTCTGTGGTCTGAAGACACTGGTCGCCGATGGCAAACACGTCGTTCAGTCCCGGAATACGATTAAACTGGTCTACCTTGAATCTGAATCCACGTCCTAAATGATCTTCGCTGATACCAGGCATGGCATTGGCTCTGATACCCGACACCCAAAGGAATGTACGTGTAGGAATCTCCGTACCGTCCTTCATGATGACCTTATGGTCGCGATAGTCAGTCACCATCTTGCCGAACTGAATGTCCACGCCCATGCTCTTAAGGAAGTCGTATGCCTTCTTGGATGAGTCTTGCGACATGCCGGCAAGCAGTCGGTCGCCGGCTTCTATAAGGTAAATGTGCATCAATGACGAGTCCATGTCGGGATAGTCATAGGGAATGACGTAGCGCTTCATCTCCGACAGAGCTCCGGCAATCTCCACACCAGTGGCACCGCCGCCAACGATTACTACGTTGAGCAGTTCCTGACGTTCCTCTTCAGTGGCGCAAGTCAGCGCTCGCTCGAAGTTGGAGAGCAAGGCATTGCGAAGTCCCATCGCCTCAGGCACGGTCTTCATCGGTATAGCCCATTCCTCGATGTTCTTGTTGCCGAAGAAGTTGGTAGTAGCACCTGCTGCCAGCACCAGATAGTCATAGTCAATCTTTCCGATGGAAGTCTGCAGAATCTTCTTCTCCGTGTCCACCATACGTGCCTCCGCCATGCGGAAATAAAAGTCCTTACGTTTGCGGAAAATCTGACGGAAGGGGAAAGAGATGCTACTTGGGTCGATACCTGCCGACGCTATCTGATAGATAAGCGGTGGAAACTGATGGAAGTTGTTCTTGTCGATCAGCACCACCTGCATGCCCGACCCATAAAGGTCTTCTGCAAGGCGCAGTCCGCCAAGTCCTCCACCAACAATAACTACTCTTTTCTTCTGATTTCTCTGGATATTGATGCTCATATTTTATAATAAAGGTTTTTGGTTGCTCATTGTGACGGCTAAGTTAGCCATTTTTGAGCAGACAATACTACTTGAGTTTTTGTATTTTTATGAAAACGATTGCGGTAACGTTCCCAAAGTCCGCAAACGTTTGCAATACATATTGTATGTGTTATCCTAAATTCCTCTACAAAGTTACTAATTTTCTTTGAAATAAATGTTACTTTTGCAGTTAATACAGTATTATAATACGAAACCTATCTTTTTCTACCGGCAATGAAACATGTAACAATAAAAGATATAGCCCGATCGCTTTGCATTTCGGTTTCCACAGTGTCGCGTGCCCTTACCGACGACAAGAACATAAGGCGCGAAACCCGTGAGGCTGTGCTGCGCGAGGCGGAGCGTCTCGGTTATCGCCGCAATCCAGTGGCGATGAACCTCAAGATGGGCCGCACCAACACCATCGGCGTGATTGTGCCTGAGATGCATACGCCTTATGCTTCACAGGTAGTGGCTGGCATTCAGAGCGTACTCTATAAGAACAATCAGAAGGTGATGATAGCCGAGTCGGATGAGAGTCCGCTGCGTGAGCGTGAGAGTCTGCAGATGATGGAGGAGTTTATGGTGGACGGTCTGATTGTCAGTCTTTGCAGCTACAAGCAGAACGTTGATGTTTATCGCCGTCTGGCAGCCGCTGGCATGGCCATTGTCTTCTACGACCGCATACCACACGGACTGGACGATATGCCCCAGGTGATGGTGGACGACAATAACGACTCTTATTTCATGGCTGAACATCTCATACGTCTCGGTAGGCGCCGCATTGCTTATCTGTATGGTCCCGATGATGTCTATAATGCGGTGGAGCGCGAACGTGGCTACCGCGAGGCGATGGAGAAATTCCACGTATACGACCCGCAGCTTGTCATCAGGACGGGCATGACCTTTGCCGACGGTGCAGCAGCTGTTGACAACCTTGAGCGTAGAGGCATCGAGTTTGACGCCGTGTATGCCTTCACCGACACGCTTGCCATCGGAGCCATGAATCGGCTGCGCGAACTTGGACGTCGCATACCAGAGGATGTGGCTGTGGCAGGATTCTCCGGCACGGAACTGTCTACGATTGTATATCCGAAGCTCACCACCGTGGAACCGCCACTCACGGAGATGGGACAACGTGCAGCAGAACTGGTGCTTGAGAAGGTGCGCAATCCGGAGGTTGAGAACCGTAAGATAGTGCTCCGTACAGAAATGAAGTGCAGGGCATCCACTGGGGAATAGGCTGTAGCGAAGAACAGAGACATCTGCTACAATATTGATTTAAAACGTTTGCAGATTTTGGGAACGTTGCCGCAAACGTTCCCAAAATCTGCTTTATTTTTTTTCTTTGCCATAATATTTTTGCGGTTTAATTTTGCAATCGAAAGATAAATCCATAAAAGAAACAATAACTAAAAAACTTAAAAAGATTATGGCAACAAAAGTAGTCAACTCGTATTCTTTTGACCGCAATTCGGTCAAGGCAGGCATCCTTCACTTCGGCGTAGGCAACTTCCATCGTGCACACCTCGAATATATGACAAGCCAACTCCTCGAAGACCCGACGCAGCATGCTTGGGGCATCTGTGGAGCAATGATTCTGGAGAGAGACGAGCCTCTCTATAAGGCGCTTAAGGCACAGAACGGCGAGTATACGCTGACCGTTTGCGGACGTGACGGCAAGAACGAGGTTTATCGTCTTGGCGCTCTTGTAGAGCTTTACTGGGGCGTAGAGGAGAAGAACGCCATTCTCAACAAGATTGCTGACCCTGACATCCGCATCATCACACTCACCATAACCGAGGGTGGATATAACATCTCACGTCAGACAGGCGAATTCATGCTTGACACTCCGCAGGTGGCTCACGACCTTGAATGTCCGCGCGATCCGCAGACAGCTTTCGGCTATGTGGCAGAAGGACTCCGTCGTCGTAAGGCTTCCGGCGTAGGTCCCATCACCATCCTCTCCTGCGACAATCTCCAGCATAACGGCAATACGGCTCGCCGTGCTTTCATGTCGTTCGTAGAGGCTCAGGATAAGGAACTGGCAGCATGGATGGAGAAGAACGTGACATTCCCTAACTCAATGGTTGACCGCATCACTCCTGCTACACGTCCCGAGGACATCAAGCGTCTCAATGAAGAGAACGGCACCGACGACCAGGCTCCTGTATATTGCGAAGACTTCATACAGTGGGTGGTGGAGGACAACTTCGCCGCAGGTCGTCCGGCATGGGAGAACGTCGGCGCACAGATGACCGATGACGTGACAGCCTTCGAGAACATGAAGCTCTCTTTGCTCAACGCCTCACACACGCTGCTCTCTTATCCTTCATTCCTCTATGGCTACCGCAAGGTGGACGCTGCCATGCATGACGAGCGCATTGCCAAGTTCGTGCGTCAGTTTATGGATATTGACATCACTCCTTACGTGCCGGCTCCGAAGGACACCGACCTTGAACTCTACAAGCAGACTCTCTGCGAGCGCTTCGGCAATCGCACCGTGAGCGATCAGGTGGCACGCCTCTGTTTCGACGGCGCTTCAAAGTTCCCAGTCTACGTAATGCCGAATCTTGAGAAGATGGTAAGAGACGATAAGGAACTCATCCGCGTGGCTTATCTATTTGCTGCCTACCGTCATTATCTGAAGTATCATACCGACGACAACGGCGAGCAGTTTGAGGTGGCTGACCCGTGGCTCACTGCTGACGACCAGCAGCTCATCGCAAGCGACGAACCGCTCGACTTCCTCGCTCTCTCTCCGTTCCGCAGCACAGACCTGCGTGCAGCAGACAACTTTACGAAGCCTTACCTGAGAATGGTGGAAAGCATCAAGAGCAAGGGAGCAATGAAGACTCTTGAGGAGATACTGTAATCTTCAGTTGAGAGTTGGGAGTTGAGAATTGAGAGTTATGGTATCTCAATTTATATTCTCAACTTTCAACTCTCAACTCTCAACTTGAATAAAGCCTAATAACAAAATGAAAGTCTTTAGCCTTAAGACAGCAGGACCGTTTCTGCTGCTCACATTCATATATTTCATCGTAGGATTCCTGACCACCGTCAACGGACAATGTCAGGGACCGCTCAAGGTGGCGTTTCTTTCCGATGCCGTCACGATGCGCAACTCGCTGACCACCTTCATCTCCTTCGCCTTCTTCCTCGGCTATCTGATCAACAGTTCACGCACAGGACGAATGCTCAATCTTATTGGCTATAAGCGCACGCTGATTCGTTCGCTTGTGGTGATGATAGAAGGACTGGTGTTTTATACAGCCTCTGCATTTTGTGCAGAGTACGTACCCGATCAGGGCGTGGTGGTGAATGGCGACTTCGTGCCGTTCGGCTATTTCGTATTTCTCATGGGATCGTTCCTTATGGGTACGGCAGCAGCAATGCTACAGGTGGTCATCAATCCTTACATCGCTGCTTATCCGTTGCCGGGCACCAGTGCTGTGCAGCGCATGAACTTCACGTGCGCCGTCAACTCGTTCGGCACCACCATTGCCCCGCTCTTCGTTACGGGCATCATGTTCGCTGGTGTGCCGCTCGACAGCGTAACGGCGTCGCAGCTAACCCTTCCGTTCATACTCATGACCGTCTGCATCGTCGTCACGACAATGACCACGCGCCGTCTTGCATTGCCTGACATTGAAGGCACACGATCGGCTTTGGCAGACTCTGCAGCTTCTGATTCTGCTAAAGAAACAAAGAGCGTATGGTCGTTCCGCAATCTTAAGTATGGTGTCATCACCATCTTCTTCTATGTCGGTACGGAGGTCAGCATCGGCAACAATATCAACCTGCATGCAATGGAACTGACATCCGGCAATGCAGCCTTGTCGCCAGCCTTGCTTGCCACTATTTACTGGGGAGGATTCCTGATAGGACGAATGGTGTCGGCATCAATGAAGAACGTCAAGCCTCGTCCTATGCTCCTCACCGTTACGCTCGGAGCAATAGTGCTCATGATAGCCGCAATGCTTACCGAGAACCTTTGGCTCCTTGCCGCCGTCGGACTCTTCCATTCCGTAATGTGGAGCTGCATATTCACGCTTGCCGTTGACGGACTCGGCGAATACACATCGCGTGCATCTGGCGTATTCATGATGGGCGTTTTCGGTGGAGCAGTGTTCCCGGTGCTTCAGGGAATATTGGCAGACTGGATTGGTTCGTGGCAGTTCACGTGGATAGTGTCGCTCGTATGCGAGTTCGTGATATTGTGGTACGGACTGAGAGGATACAGAAAATAAAAATAACATTTTGTATATAAAAGTTGAGAATTGAAAATTGGGAGTTGAGAGTAGTATGCTAATCATAACTCTCAACTCCCAATTCTAAAATCTCAACTTGTTAAAGCTTCTCGCAGAACTCTATCTTCTCCTTGTTTGGTCCTTCGATGGTGAAGAACTTCACGCCGTTTTCCCAGAAGGGCAGTCCGTTCACCTTGGTGTCGAGCATTTTCAGTCCTGCACGCTGCACAACCTTAAAAAGCTCGTCGATGTTCTTCACGTCGATGGCGATGTGGTCGATGGCGCCGTATGCCATGGCAGCCTGACGGTTCTGATAAGTCTCTATAACGAGATTGTGGAGCTGGAGGAACGCCACCTCCTCCGTGCCGTTGATGGTGCGAAGAGCAGTGGTGAAACCTAGAGTCTGATAGAAGTTGATGGTCTCCTCGATGTTGTTGGTGGGGATGCCGATGTGCTGTACACCGGTTGTGAAATCTTTGATGTTCATAATGTCTTTGGATTTTTATTATATATAATCTATGTATTACAAGTGGATAATCTGTGCGCCTATTTGGAAGTAAGCCTTCTGCGACTGCGGGTTCCAAAGCCCCATAGCATGAACGGGCAGCGTGTACGAACCAATCTTCAGGTCGTGGCTGACCTTCAGCTGCGTGTGTACGATGCCCGCCGTGTTGCCGTAGAAGTGTTGCTTCTCGCCAGCTTCGTTAAGGGCGAAAGCGCCGCCTACGCCAGCGTCCACCGTCCATCCGTCCTTACGATAGATGGGATATTCGGCATACACGAAGGACGTGTATTTCTGATTCTTGTTGTCAGCCGACCGGTCGCGTCCGAACAGGATGGTCGACCAGCTCAGCAGCAATGGGAATTTTGGCTGCTGGAAGCGATAATTAAGCGTACAGTTGAGGAATCGTCCCGTCTCGTGTGCCGAATAGTTAAAGTACTGTCGGTTGTTGTATGTGGCACCGGGCGAGAAGTTGTATGTGTCCATTGCGCAAAACTCGAAGCCGGCGCCCCGAAATGTGACGTAATGGTTTAGCTCCTTGTATGTGCCCTGCGTGTTGGTGCCGCCCCACAAACCGAGCGTCACGTGTCCCTTTGCGAACGTATAGCCGAGGTCGGTAAGAACCACGCATCCGTCCGCCACCTCCATGCCACGCCACAGATGGTTGTTCTGCAGGTCTGCTGTAAGGTGGATTTGAGCTGATGCCGTCAGGCATAATGCCGAGGCAATGAGTGAAGTGGTGAATTGCTTCATTTGCAAGATTTAGGTTTAATGTATATTGTTTACGCTTGCAAATTTATGTTATATAAAGCACGTCTCAAAACCAGGCGTCACGTAGTTTTATGGGAACGTTACCGCAATCGTTCCCAATTTACGCAATCGTTCCCATAAGTTTTATCCCTAATATTATATAAATAATTTTCTGAAAAGATATATCTTTGCACAAAAATAAAAACGATATCAAGAAATATATATAATCGCCTATGAGACTATTGGTTAAGAACATGGTATGTCCACGCTGCATCTCAGCTGTAAGAGATTTGCTCGTGTCAGAAGGACTTACGGTTAGGTCGGTCAGCCTTGGTGATGTGGAGATAGAGGACAATCTGTCTGACGAAGAACGCCATTCCTTAGCAGGTAAGCTACGTGACATCGGCTTCGAACTGCTCGACGACCCGCGTTCGCAGCTGGTGGAGCAGATACGCGTCGCTGTATTGAAGTGGGTGCGCATGGAGGAAGAGCGTCCCAAGCTGTCCGAATGTCTGTCACGCCAGTTATCGAAAGACTACAGTGCGCTGAGCAAGCTGTTCTCCGAAGTGAAGGGCGTCACCATCGAACGCTTCGCCATCATCCATCGCATCGAGTACGTGAAGGAACTGCTATGTTACAGCCAGCTTTCCACAAGCGAGATAGCTTACAGGCTTGGTTACAGTTCGCCGGCGTATCTCTCCTCACAGTTCAAGCAAGTGACGGGCATGACGCCAAAGGAATTTCGCGAACTCGGACATCATGAAAGAATCTCCCTTGATGCTTTGTAAGGAGAGTGACAGGATAAATTATATAAAGAATAATTTTTTGAGAAGGTTATAATAATTAAGTGAACATGAGAAAAACAATGATAGGTGTGTTGGGATGTATGTTTGTGTCGCAGGGTATGGCTGCGCAGACTGACAGCATAGCCGCCACACACGAGCTGAAGGACGTGGTTGTGAAAGCCACTAACGGCATCAAGTCGAAATACCGCGTGGACAATGCGGACATCATCGGACAGGGACAGCTCATACGTGCTGCTTGCTGCAATCTGGGCGAGTCGTTCGTAGCTAATCCTTCGGTGGATGTCAGCTACAGCGACGCTGCCACCGGTGCCAAGCAGATAAAGCTGCTCGGACTGAGCGGCACGTACGTGCAGATGCTCACGGAGAACGTGCCCAATCTGCGAGGCGCGTCTCTGCCCTACAGCCTCGGCTACGTGCCAGGTCCTTGGATGCAGTCAATACAGGTGAGCAAGGGAGCGTCCAGCGTCAAAAACGGATATGAAAGCACCACGGGTCAGATAAACATTGAGTTTCTGAAGCCGCAAGGCACAGACGGACTCAGGGCGAACGTCTATCAGGACAGCGAGCTGAAAACGGAAGTGAATCTCGACGGAAGCATACATCTGACCGACCGTCTCTCCACCTCCACCTTGCTCCACTTCGAGAACCGTCAGACCGACCATGACGGCAATGGTGACAGCTTCATGGATATGCCAAAGCTGCGACAATACAACGTCATGCACCGATGGGCGTATGTGTCGCCACGCTGGATTAGCCAGCTGATGCTGCGCGGCTTGCATGACGAACGCGAAGGCGGACAAAGCCGTAAGCATGCTGACATGGCTTCCTCGGAACCGCTCTATTCTACTTCTGTCAGGACCAACCGCTACGAGATGCAATGGAAGAACGGCTTTACGCTCAATGCCGACCACAACACCTCCGTGGCTTTGATGCTCCACGGATCGTGGCACGATGCCGAGAACCAGTTCGGACTGACACGTTATGACGTTACGCAGAAGAACGGTTACGCACAGCTGATGTTCGAGACTGACGTTACGGCGAACCATAACATAAGCGTCGGCGCATCGCTCAATTATGACCGTTACGACGAACGCTTCAATCCGTTGGGCACAAAGCCGAACCCCGAAACCTCGGTAACCGGCGAAACCACTCCCGGACTGTATGCGCAATACACCTATAAGCTGGGCGAAAAGCTGACCATCATGCCAGGTGTGCGTTGGGACCATTCCGACCGTTACGGCAGCTTCGTCACGCCCCGTCTGCACGTCAAGTATTCGCCCTCGAAAATCATCACGCTCCGTGCTTCGGCAGGCAAGGGCTATCGTTCGCCACACGCTTTGGCAGAGAACGTGACGCTCTTGGCAAGCGGACGTGACGTGATGGTCTCGCCCGACCTGAAGCAGGAAGAGGCATGGAATATGGGAGCATCCGTCAGCATGAACATACCGTTGGCAGGAAAGACGCTCGAGCTGAACGCAGAGTATTATTACACCGACTTTCTGAATCAGACGATAATGAACTTCGACGGAGCCAAAGGTGCCCACACGCTCTCGTTCGAGAATCTGGACGGCAAGAGCTATAGCCACACCTTCCAAGTGGACGCCACCTATCCGTTGTTCAGCGGAATGACAGCCACAGCCGCCTTCCGACTGAACGACGTGAAGTGTACGTACGACGGAGAGCTGCGTCAGAAGCCGCTCACTTCACGCTATAAGGGTTTGCTCACACTCTCATACAAGACGCCCCTCGAGCTTTGGCAGTTTGACGTAACTGGTCAGCTCAACGGTGACGGCGAACTATACGACCGCAGCCGTTATCCTGCTTACTTCCAGTTGCAGGCTCAGGTGACGCGAGAGTTTCGCAAGTTCAGTCTGTACGTAGGAGGCGAGAACCTCACCAACTACAAGATTGACAATCCCATCCTCCATTCCCATCATCCGTGGACCTCAACGTTTGACGCCACACAGGTGTGGGGACCCGTGACAGGAGCGATGGCTTACATCGGAATAAGATACAAGTTAGAGAAGTTATAAACATAACAATCATTTTAAAGAAAAAAGGAAAAATATGAAGAAGAGTTTAATAGCAGCATTTATGCTCGTAATCGCCGGCAAGACATTTGCCGCTACCGCCGACACGTTGACAGTTACCACACAGCCGCAGATGCATTGCGCTAACTGTGAGAAGAAGATAAAGAGCAACATCCGCTTCGTAAAGGGTACGAAGAAAATCGAAACCTCAGTGGACGACCAGAAGGTCACCATCGTCTACGACGCACGCAAAGCCAAGTATGACGACTTCGTTGAGGCGTTCAAGAAAATTGGATATGAGATAAAGAAGAAGTAAAAGAAAATTAGGAAGTACGGTATCTTCTTCTTACCGTACTTCCTAATTATGTATTGTTTTAGTTCTATTACATATATATATACATTAGTGTCCCGATTTTAACGGGACACTAATGTATTCCTACATAACGTCGCCAGCGACATCGTGCATCCTTTCGAGCTTCAAAGTAATCTCTTCAAGTCCAACAAGCACATACCTCTTCAAGTCCAACAAGCACATACGCGTTCAGGAAATAACGGAAGAAACTAGTATGGGACAATTTCGACAATGTATTTGTTTCAATGCGAAGCCTGTTGTCTCTATTGTCGTTTTAATCATCTGTCTTGCCATGCAAATATCGTCTAAAACGGTAAAAAGCTGTTACAAAATAAAAATCAATTCTAGAGAATCAAAAAGCCGTTTTCATGGTGTTTTGCTGCGAAAACAGCACCCACGCTTAACGATACAGCCTCTTTTACACTCCGATAGTGCCACTATTAGAGTGTAAAAGAGGCTGTATTGTATTACAAGAGTGCCAGTATTGTAGTGTAAAAGTGGCTCTATTGCAGAAAAAAACGGCTCTTTTGCGAGTCTTATTTCATAACGCTTCGTCCAGAAACTGCATAACACACTGAGTATAAATAGGTTGTCTTCAAGTGCTCAAAACTCGAGAATTTCGCACCAAAGATTTTGTTGTGCGCCGAACTCGCTCTCCTGACGATTAGAAATGCAAATATTGTCATAGGTAGAAAGTTGAAACCAGCAATTTTCTGGAAGCATCCAAGGCAGATTTGCCAAACAATTGTGTGAAATACTTAGAATGACATACTGAAAAAGATAAAATCTGACACATAATCCAACTAATTTTCGTACTTTTGCAAAGTGTTCGTCCTTTCCTAAAAAGAAAGTATGACGAATCTACAATAAAGATACATGTGCAGAGGCAATAATATCTAATATTCATATACAATACGATTAAGATTATGCACAAGATAATTGTATTAGCGAGGCTTCCGCAACTATCATGTGTGGTAGCAGCTAAAGACATAAAGTAAAAGGGGAAAATGACGCAGGACTGCTTGGATTCGCCTTCTACAGCCGACGTAAGCAACCGCTTACCAAAGGGCATCAACGTTACTGGGACAGATGACAAATCTGATCCAGGTATAGAAGGTGTGCCTTGGGGTTACTTGTTTATCCACAACAGGACAGCCCGGACTTTTGAGAAGGAGATGAAAGACTATAACGACAAAAATCCCAATCCTCCCGTCCCTTGTTTCATTCACCGTTCTTTCAGGTATAGCCAAAAGAACGAGAAGGGTGGAGTAAAGAAAGAATTAAAGCCAACCATCAGTGGACTCGTATTCTTGCAGGGCGAAACAAAAGTCCTTCAGGAATTTCTGAAGAATCGTTATCCGCAATACCATTTGGTGAACGACCGATGCAAGGGCAAGCCAGCATCCATCAAAGACAAGGTCATGCAACCTTTCATGACAGTTCTGAAGGACAATCCAGAAAGAGTGACGTTCTTGAGAGACCCATTCGAGAAATTCGCCAAAGACCACGTAAAGCTCCGAGTCCTCACCGGCATCTTCGCCGGATGCGAAGGCTACATCATCCGCATAGACCGTGACCGTCAGCTCGTATTCAACTTTGGAGGCTACGCCGTGGCCATCCGAGGCGTGCATAAGGAAGACTTCGAAGTAGTGGAATAACAATCTTATTGAGAATCTTGATTATTATGGGAAACGAGATAAAGGAAAATATCGTTACAAGAGTCAAAAAGGAGCTCGGGATAAGCGACGCTGTAGATGATTTAGCACTGTATGAGTTTTTATGTAAAACCCTTATAGAAAATCATCCTGACAAGTTCTCTGATAGAGAGGCACAAAAGATTGCAGAAGAGCGCTTCAAAGTGTTAAGCCCGTTGCGAGATGAATTCTTTTCTTATCTGGAAATGCAAAGAGCGTCAAACCAACTGGTGAAGACGAACGACTCAAGTGAAGCTTCGAAATATGAATCAATCATTAAAAGCACTTCGCAGGAAATAGAGATACTGAAGCTGAAGGATAAAATCAAGAGGTTGGAAGTGGAGCTTCAAGAGAAAAGCATTTCTCTTGAAAAAGTCCGGAAGCAATATGATGATTTGATAGCGCAGTCGGTAGGCATAGCAAAGGAGAACTTGACGGATATCTACAAACCCAAAAAGTTTGGAAATTTTATAGGTTTCTCCGCTACATTGTTAACAATATCTACTTTTAATGATAAGTGTCAGAGCTTGATAGCAAGTCTGGGTGTCACAGGGAAAATAGGAAATCTAATCCTGATAATCATTACTGTAGTATGGCTTATGCGTTTGGGACGAAATATTATCGTGAAGAGTTTCGCCAACTCTATAATAGACAAGACGTTGATGGATCCTGACCTAAAGGTTAAGTTACATATAATAAAAACAAGGGGAAGCTATCCGTATTATTATTTTACAGAACCAGATGTCGTATCTCTTGTCGATAAGCAATTGCAAAAAGGTTATCTGCCTATTTTGTTTTGGGGAGCATACAACACTATTCGCCGGAGTCTTGTAGAATACCTAATATTGGAGCTCGAACATAAGCATTTTATCGAAAGAACTTCGAACAATGACTTACAAAAAATCTTCTACATTCATCACGAACGGAATATATCTGATTCAGACTATACCTTCGATGTGTGATGCGTGAAGACTTTATCCAATGTTAACATCTAAATGTTTAGGCACTTGTAAAAGTGCATATACAAAGGGTTATGCCCTAAATTGAGTACTAACCGGCCAGAGTCACTGCGACCTACCTTACTTTCGTTGAAACATGCAAACTAATGGCAAAGGCCCCCACTGGATTTCTTCAGGGGATTCTTTGACATTATTGTAGCTGGAAGAAGGGATTATGCCTTGATGACAGAGGCACTTTTAGTTAAACCTGTTTAAAAATCGAAAAAGTTCAACTTCTTAAATTACTCTGTATCCCCAGCAAACACAGGGGATGGAGTTGTATTGTCATAGGGGTTGGATGCTTACTTAATAGATGAACTGAATTAAGAGTATATATAAGATATTTCTATTGGCTTGGTGTATGGTGCTTTATGTTTTCATACATACAAATGTGGAAATATTTATTAAAGATAAGTTTGTTTTTTTGAGTGTGTTATATGAGGCATTTCATAAGAGTGCTTTTTTTACGAGTGTTACATCACTTATCTTAATTTTTAGTTGGATATTTTTTGCGTTTTCAACAATCAAAGATCGAAATATACCATTAAATAAAATTATAATAGAAGTTATAGGTATAGAAGTCCTTTTACTAGCAGATTCTGGATGGGCCACACCAAATTCTGGTTTTGGTGGATTTTCGTTATGCAGTCTTACTGTATTATTATTAGTACTTGATATTGGGCTTTTTTGTATAAAATGGTTATTTTACCAAAAATATGAAACCTCAAAAACATTTAAGGATTCTTTTATTGTTGATAATCATAAAGTTCAAAACATTGATAAGACAAGAGAGCAGTATGCGATATCTTTGTTGAAACGATTACGAAATGTAGACAATACTGATGAAGCTTTCTCTTTGGTCATATATGGCGAATGGGGCTCAGGAAAGACGTTGTTCCTGAGATGCATAGAGAAACAGCTAAGGAAACATAATGATATACTCATTAATTTCAATCCATGGAATAACCATTCGACCAAACAAATGCTAATCAGTTTTTTTGAAAATCTAAGTAGGGTGTTGTCTGAATACGATTCTTCATTGAAAAAACCTATAATCAAGTATGCTGATGTTGTGACATCCTTGGATATGCCCAAACCTTTTGATGTATTGGCCTCTTCTGTATTTGGTAAGGGAGATTTGAGTACTGATGGACTTAAAGATAAAATAAGACACTCATTAAATCTAATAGGTAGAGGCGTATATGTCCTAATAGATGATTTGGACAGATTGACAAGGTCGGAGATTTTAAATGTTCTTTGTCTTATAAGAAATACTGCAAATTTTCCTCATCTTAAGTATATAGTTGCATGCGATCGTAATCATATAGTTGCTCAATTAAAAGGGCTTGATATTACGCCTAATTATTTAGAGAAAATCTTTATGATGGAATTGTATTTACCAAAAATATATCAAGGATATCCTTGCGTAGAGAGATGCAAGGAAGCTATTATGGCTATGACAGATGATATAGCCCTAAACAATTTTTTTGTATTAATGGCAAAAAACACATTGGATTTGTTGGAAAAATCTTTAAAAAATCTTCGCCAATCAGAGAGGTTTGCTAGAGGATTAGTTCTTAATTGGACTTTTGTGTGCAGAAAAAGCAAAGGACAATTTAAAGAGATAAACATCGCAGCTTTTTTATGGCTGGAATTGATTAGGGTTTTAGACGAAGAGTTGTATGAAAAATTATATTCTGATCCTTGTAAATACTTTTCTGTAAAAAAACACAAAAAGTATAATCAGGATATGTATGTTCTAAGGTCTGATGATGAACTAGACAAGATAATAGAGAACAAGTGTTTGTTGGCTATTCTTAATACAATGTTTCCTTATAATGAGTATTTCCCATTGCCACAAGATTCCATTTCTCTATTAGAAAACTATGATAAGTATTTTTGTTTAGGTATGGCTTATGGACATATTTCTAAGACTAAATTTCTACAGCTAATGAACTCTGATAATATAGATACTCTAATGGATGGATTATCCTCTCAAGAAAAAGATTCATTTTTTAATATGCTGCTTATGCTTGATCTTAGGAAAATGAATTCTAAACTTATATGTCGGTATTTTGACTTTATATTGTTATATTATCGAATGTACGGAGACTCTTTTCCTGACAATCTTTTATTTAACTTGCTTAATATGTTGAGTAATCAACCAAATGATAATGATGTCAAAAATTATATTATTCATTGTCTAACGAATAATAAAGGCAGTTATAAGCAAATGCTTAGCGTTAATCTAATCTGTAATAAATTAATAAGGAAAATACATGAAACAGATTCTAAATTTTTAGAGGAAGAAAAGTTGCGTACTATTGTTCAATCAAATTTCTTAAGATGTATTGAGGATTATCAATATGATGCTGCTGATATTATAAATAGCCATTCACCTCTATATGATTTAGTGAAAAGTTCTGTTGTATGTTATATAACAAAATATGATGATAAAAGTTGTTGTTATGAATATGAAACTTTAATTCATTCTCAGATATTAGATGCTTTTGAAAATCATAAAAGCACAAAAAAACAAAAAATAAAAGATTTTGAATCAATTGGATTTGACAAAGAATTCTCAGAGGAAAGTTTAGACTACTTAGCAGATAGTAAGGAATATGAAATATGTGAGTTGTTTGGAAATAGGGACAACTACAAAGAATATAAAGAAAAATGCTTTACATATAATGAATAAGTTTAACTCTTTAAATTATGGCTTAAATTAGAAACAAGTTTCTTCGCTGCTGTATTTTAAACATTGAATTATGTACAGCAGTGAGGATTTTATCACTTAATACATATCTCTGTGTGGATCCGCGCCATCTGTGGGAGACCACAACGTACCCCAACCAAGTAATCACTAATCAATAATAACTAATCATTAGGTTAGTTGATTACCCATTACTAAGTAAATAATTTAGATCACTTACTTATGACAGCAAAAGAATATTGTATAGCTTTTTGTGAAGGTTACTTCTACGCCCAATTAGGCGAGAGGCTTAACGATGGCAAAGTGACTGAACATTTGCTTTGATTGTGCTGATAGATGAAATATTCATGGTATTATTTAGAAAATATGTTAGTTTGCAGAATTGATCATAGAAAGACGGCAATGGTACAGGATGTTTCAAAGCGAGTAAACTGTAAGTTGAATCAGCTGAAGGATCATTTGATAGAGTTCTTTCATTTGCCAGAGGTTGAGGATGATACAATTTGGGAGAATGAAAGAAATATGGTGTTAATTTAAGTTTTAACGATAATATATAGATTAAATGATAGATATAAAACGAAAAGAAGATTGTTGCGGATGCAATGCTTGTGGCGATGCATGTCCCAAGGGTTGCATAACTTTCAAAGAAGACATTGAAGGATTTTCTTATCCTGTAGTAGATAAAGAAACCTGTATTGATTGTCATCTCTGTGAGAAGGCATGTCCTATTATCAATGTAGAGAAACTGAAGAAAAACGATTTTGAGCAACCGGAATGTCATGCTGCCGTAAGCAAGAACATCATGACTCGATTTGCAAGTACTTCGGGTGGAATGTTTTCTGTTTTGGCTCTCCAGATGTATAAACAAGGAGGATACGTTGGTGGTGCTATCTTTGATGAAGGCTGGATGGTTAGCCAATTAATTTCTAATGACAAGTCTGATTTGGAGAAAATCCGTGGTTCAAAACTCCATCAGAGTAATTCTCAGGGATTCTATGAAAAGGTAAGGGATTTGCTGAAAGCTGGAGAGATAGTTCTGGTTTGTGGTATTCCTTGCCAGATGGCTGCATTGAGAAGCTTCTTAAAGAAAGACTACGAGAACCTTATCATTGTAGATTTGATATGTCGAGGAATTAATTCGCCTAAGGTTTTTAGCAAGTGGCTTTCTTTTCTGGAAGATGAGTATGGTGCAAAAGTGCAGCACTTCCGTGTGAAGAGCAAAGAACTCGGTTGGAGAAAACTGACAACCAAGGTAGTGTTTGAAAATGGAAAAGTATTGTATGATACCAATGATACCAACTTCTTTACTATAGGTTATCTATCTACTGGAGTTTATTGCCGCCCAAGCTGCTATGAATGTAAGTTTAAGGGTTTCCCTCGTATTGCCGATATAACAATTGGTGATTTCTGGGGAGCAGGTAATACCATCGGAGAAGAGATGGATGGTGATATTGGTACATCTGTTGTCCTTTTGAATAATGAAAAGGGAAAGAAGTATTATCAGTCTATAGCTAGCAAACTAAAGGAAAAAGAAGTTCCTTTTGATGTCGTAGTTAAAGGCAATCCTGCATTGGTAAGTCCATTGCTGCCTCCTAAAGTAAACAGAGAGGATTTTTATAATGATCTCGACAAGAGTAACTTCAAGAATATAGCGGATAAATATATTCATCGTGGTATAGACCAGAAGCCATCCAAGAAACGCCAACTCAAAAACTTGGCTAGGTTTATTCTGAGCATTAAGAGCGTTGCAGGAACAAGCATTCCAACCTATTGGAAGAATATAAAGTATAATCTATTTTCTAAGAATGTTCATACGAACATCTTACATGCACAATATATGCTGATTACTAAGCATACCGTCTTGGATTTTGCTAAGAATGCAAACATTTCAGTAGGAGGTATAGTGTATCTTGGTATCAAGCGAATTAAAGGCTCTAAATTAGAAACCCGTATATTGGTAGAAGATGGTGCAACGCTTGAATTTAAGGGTACTGCAACCATCATGTATGGTGCAGACATCGAAGCTTTCAAGAACTCAAAGATTATATTTGGTAAGTCTTTTATTTCAAATATCGATTTTACCTGTATCAGTGCAGAAAAGATAGAATTCGGCGACAATGTTTCCTTTGGTCGTGATTGCGTCGTTCGTGACAATAATGGAGGACACTATATTTCAAGACGTGGCTTCAAAAATGCTCATCCTATTACAATTGGACAGCATTGCTGGATCTGCGAGAGCAGTACTCTGATGGCAGGAACAAAATTGGGAACTGGTGTCATTGTAGGAGCTAAGTCGTTTGTACGTTCATCTATTCCGTCATTTACAATGGCAATGGGACATCCTGCAGAAGTTGTTGACGAAGATATTTATTTTAAAATGTAAGCTTTAAAGTATAGATTATGTTGTCATTTAAAGAATTAAAGAGAAATCTTAAGAAGGATATATCAAGTTATCCAACCATTAAAGTTGCTTTGTTAGGTGATACTGCTACTCAGTTTTTGGCGACAGCAATCAAGGGTTGGGGAGTAGAAAGAGGATATCAGATTGATTTATTCGAGGCTGAATATAACCAGGTAGAGCGCCAGTTTATGGATCCAACCAGTGATCTATATCAGTTTGATGCTCAGTATATAGTTGTTTTCCAATCTACTCATAAGTGGAATGAACACTATAGCTTGCTCTCAGCCCAGGAACAATTATCTTTAGCAGATAACCGATTAGACTTTGTTAGGGAAGTTTGTGCATCCACCCAAGCCAAGGTTATTTATTTCAATTACCCAGAAATAGAAGATACAGTCTTTGGCAGTTATGCAAACAAGGTGGAGTCTTCCTTTACCTATCAGGTTCGAAAGATGAATTTTGAATTGATGAGATTGTCTCAAGAATATCAGAATCTCTTCATTTGCGACATTGCTGGCTTGCAAAACAAGTTAGGTCGTGACGTAATGTTCGATCCTATGGTATATACAACAACAGAGATGATCCTTTCATTGGATGCTGTTCCTTACGTTGCTTCCCGTGTAATGGATGTCATTTGTGCCATTCAGGGAAAGTTTAAGAAATGTATTATCTTAGATCTCGATAATACTCTTTGGGGTGGTGTCGTTGGTGATGATGGTTTGGAAGGTATCCAGTTGGGACATGGTTTAGGAATCGGCAAGGCTTTTACCGAGTTCCAGATGTGGATCAAAAAACTGAAAAACAGAGGAATTATCATCTGTATCTGTAGCAAGAATGATGAGGACAAGGCAAAGGAGCCTTTTGAAAAGCATCCTGACATGGTGTTGCGCCTTGATGATATTTCCGTGTTTATGGCCAATTGGGAAACGAAAGTTGATAATATCCGCCAGATTCAGCAAATCTTGAATATTGGCTTTGATTCAATGGTATTCATTGATGATAATCCTTTTGAACGAAATATAGTTAAGGAGAATATCGCAGGCATCACAGTACCTGATATGCCAGAAGATCCTTCCTGCTATTTGGAATATCTTTATTCTCTCAATCTTTTTGAAACTGCCTCTTATAGTGCAGCCGACAAGGATAGAACCAAGCAATATCAGGTACAGGCTAAACGAGCAGCTTTCAGTAAGTCGTTTACCAATGAAGCAGACTTCTTGAAGTCATTGAATATGGTTGCTGAGGTAGAGGGCTTTACTAAGTTTAACACTCCTCGTGTAGCTCAGCTTTCTCAAAGAAGTAACCAGTTTAATCTTCGCACTGTAAGATATACGGAAGATCAGATTACTGCAATAGAAAATGATCCAAAGCAGAAAGGCTTTGCTTTCAGTTTGAAGGATAAGTTTGGCGATAATGGTTTGATTGCAGTTGTAATACTCCAAGAGAAGGATGCTGATACCTTATTTATAGATACATGGTTCATGAGCTGCAGAGTATTGAAACGAGGTATGGAGAACTTTACGCTTAATACCATTGTGGCATGGGCTAAGGAGAACGGTTATAAGCAAATTATAGGTGAATACTTGCCTACCCCTAAGAATGGTATGGTTGCAGAGCATTATACAGCTCTAGGATTTAACAAACTGGATAATACAGCTACTGCTCAATGGCAACTGAATGTAGAGAATTATCAGTCAAAAGAATGTTATATAATCAAAAAGTAAATAATAATGGAAAGAAGTGAAATTTTAAAGAAATTGAATGAGATTTTTGTTGATGTCATGGATTTAGACGATGATTTCGAACTGAATGAAGACATGAGTGCAGATGATATCGAAGAATGGGATTCTCTTTCGCATATTCAGTTGATGAAAGCCATTGAGGGAACTTTTGGTATAAAGTTTACTGCCAAAGAGGTTCTCGATTGGGAAGATATTCATGATTGTGTTGATAGTATTGAGGCTAAGTTATAATAGTTTTTTATAGATGTCAGATAATAAACGTATAGCCAAGAACACAGCCTTCCTATATCTTCGACAGCTCATCATTATGGTGGTTTCCATTTACACATCGAGAGTGATTCTCGATGTGTTGGGAGCTTCCGACTATGGTATCTATAATGTCGTAGGTGGTATTGTGACGATGATGAGTTTTCTCAATGGTGCATTGGGTGCTTCGTCGAGCCGATTCCTCACTTATGAGTTGGGACGTGGTGACCAGGATAAACTCAATCGTACTTTCTCTGCTTCGCTCAATCTACATATTTGTGTAGCGCTGATTGTGCTCATATTAGGAGAAACCTTGGGCTTATGGTTCTTTTATGAGAAATTGGTAATACCTGACGATAGAATTGTTGCAGCCTTTTGGGTGTATCAGTTTTCTATCATCACCACGATGATTAGCTTCACACAGGTACCTTACAATGCGTCCCTCATTGCACATGAGAACATGAGTATCTATGCTTATGTGGGGCTTTATGAAGCAATATCAAAGTTAGTTATCGTCTATTTATTGTTAGCTTCGCCAATAGATAAATTGATTTTCTATGGCATGTTATTGATGCTTAACTCTGTTGGTATTCAGTTATTCTATCGCTTTTATACAACTAAGCGATATAAAGAATGCCGTTTTCGAATGGTAAAAGAGAAACCATTATATAAGACTTTATTAAGTTATAGTGGATGGGATTTGTTTGGAGGTGTTGCCGTTATCTGTCAAGGACAAGGTATTAATATTCTTCTTAACCTGTTCTTCGGACCTGTAGTAAATGCTGCCAGAGCTATTGCTGTTCAGGTTCAGAATGCGGTTTCTATGTTTGTTAACAACTTCCTTACGGCTGTCAGACCCCAAGTAGTGAAGAATTTTGCAGAGAACAAAACAGATGAAATGTATCGGTTGACTTTCAATGCGGCTAAATTTGCTTATCTTTTGATGCTGGCATTGGTTTTGCCGGTTTGTTTTGAGATAGACTTTATACTTCATCTTTGGTTGGGTAAAAATATGCCATCGGATACTCCGGTTTTTGCAGTATTGGTTTTATGTACTTATCTGATGGAAACCTATCATCAGGCATCATTGATGTCATATCATGCAATAGGCAAAATAAAGTTAGGTAATATTGTTGGTGGAACCTTGATGATTTGTGCCCTGCCGCTAAGTTATGTTGCATTGAAACTAGGTGCACCTGCATATTCAGTCTTTATTGTCATATTCTGTGTAAATTTCACGCAGATGTTCTGGGGCTGGATGATTGTACATCGTTATGTAACTTTCCGGTATAGTAGTTTGATAAAGAAAGTTTATGTACCAACTATATGTATAACTCTTATTTCCATCGTCATACCTCTATTCCTTACTCATTTGATGGAACAAGGTTGGACAAGATTCATCATTTTGGGATTGTCAACAGAGATTGTTCTTCTTTCTTCTGTTTATGTGATAGCATTAGGTAAAGAGGACAGAGTGATGGTACATAGTTTTATAAGAAATAAAATTCTAAAGAAATGATTCAATTAACAAATAAGTTGGGAGAGACGATACCTCAGATCGGGCTTGGAACTTTCCCTTTTGAGGGTAGAGTAATGGCTGATATGGTAAAAGCAGCTGTTAAGGTTGGCTATCGTCTCTTTGATACTGCTGACGATTATAGAGGTGAACCTGGTATAGGTATAGCTGTAAAAGAATTGGCAGCCGAAGGCTTTGATCGTGAGCATTTATTCTTGCAGACTAAGATTTCTGATAATAATGCCCATGAGGATGAGCCTTTAAAAGGCATCTATTTCAATCCTACTAGCAGGTTTATGCAACGTCATTCTGTAGATGAGATTGTCAGAGAAAAGGTGGCTACATCTTTGAGAGATATGAATACTTCTTACATTGATTCTTTGCTTATCCATTATCCTTTTCCTGATTATATTGTTGATATATGGAAGACGATGATAGAATTGAAGAAGCAAGGTGTTGTGCGTTATATTGGAGTATCTAATTTCCATGAACGCCATATTGATAAACTGATAGCAGAAACTGGTGTCATTCCTGATATCAACGAAGTGTATGTCAGTCCTATTGGTATCAAGCAGAGTTTGGTTGATTATTGTAACAATCATCAGATACTTGTAATGCCTTATTCTCCATTGATGGATGTAGCTCATGGTAAGATACCAACAGAGAAGTTGCAACCTATTATGGAGAAGTATAAGAAGTCTTTAGCACAAGTCGTTTTACGTTGGGATATAGAACGAGGTTGTTTCCCTCTTCCTAAAACCAAGAATCCAAAGAGATTGGAAGAGAATTTCGGCATCTTTGATTTCTCGTTAACTCCAAAGGAAATAGAAATGATTTCTTCTCTTAATTATGATAATCAGTATTTAGTAGAATCAAAAATTTGTCCAGGTCTATGAGTATAAAACATAAAATAGCAGGTAAGATAAATGGAATCATCCGCAGAACCCGTTGGTTTAATGAAGAAATGTTTCCTGATTGCCGTAAGTTTTGGGAATATAACAAATTCAATACAGATGTCATCAACCTTGGTTCAACTTCAGGTTGTCACGCTTTTGATTATGAAGGCTTACCAATTTGTGGTGGCAATTTTGCTCTTCGTCATAATCCATTATCAGGCGATCTGGCTATATTAAAGAACTATTTTGGTTATCTTAATCCAACTAATAGTCATGTAATCATTACGTTATGTGCATTTAGTTCTTTAGCGGGAAGTTATGACTTTATGGAAGATAGGTTCTATACCTTAATCTATCCAAGTACAATCCCACATTTTTCTTATCGTAGGCAGCAACAGATTAAACAGTGTGCCGCTCGTCCTATTCGACTTTTTCCTCTATGGTCAGTCATGTCTGAAATAAAATCTCTATTAGTAAAAGGCAAACAGAGTGAAAAGACGGAAGAAGAAATGATACAGGATGCAGATAGATGGATTCATGCGTGGAAGCATGAGTTCGCTCTAAATGATTTCAGCCAACCTCTCTCTTTGCTCAATCAGGATGGTTTGAAGGATGCTTCTAGTATATTGAATGAAATGCTTTCATTCTGTAAGGAACGTAATATAAAACCAGTATTGGTTTTACCTCCGATGTATCATACACTGGCATCCAAGTTTGATAAAAATGCTAGAAAAGTATTACTTGATGACTTGCTAGAAACTTTAGACGATAAATCAGTGAAGTTTTTAAACTACATGGATGATTCTCGTTTAAGTCATGATATTACTCTCTTCCAAGATAGTTTCTTGCTAAACAAAAAAGGAGCAAAGAAGTTTACAAAGATGGTTCTGCGTGATATTGGATTGATACAATGATATAGCAACAAAAGTATAAAAAGTATTCATAAAAGGAATATGTCAAATAATATGATTCGGGGGAGGCCGTCCGAAAACTTAATTAGGGAAGCAAATAACTGAATTGAGCATTTTTCTTTTGCTCTTTATAGTTAATTAACCTCGTATCTTC
>OIZF01000487.1_pt1 | contig 27359 bp, 18 predicted proteins | sample 1588471 | NCBI WGS metagenome assembly OIZF01 (sample SAMN03283279) | human gut metagenome | biome: human-associated habitat; material: feces | host: Homo sapiens | place: Peru | collected 2012
TAGATCGCTACCGCATTTCTCTGTACCGCTGTAATCTTTCTGCATACGAAAATAGGAAACACATTCGCCAGCCTTGTATTTTTCCTTTAACTTTGGAATATCCAATATTCCTGCTTTATCATTGATAGCCAAATCAAGCCGTTTCATCACACCACCAGCCGTCATACAATCCAGCATGAAGTCATACCATGAGCGTTCCTGTGCCAGCAGATAACATTCCATTTGCCGACAGCCTTTGCCTTTCAGTTCCAATAAAACACCTAAATGCTCCTGCATGGAACACATGATATTGATGTCGCCAAGTACATATTTGCTTTCATATCCGTATTTTCCATAATCTTCATAAAGCATGTAATTAGATTTCAGTTGTAATACATCACGGATAATCGCCAATGCGTCCGTAGTAGGAAAGCGGACACGAAAGTAATCAATCAATAAGAATAGTGGTTCTTGCGGATTGAAACGCTCAATCTGTTTTTCTATGATTTCTCTTAATTCGTCATTCAATGGCTGTTTTCCTTTTTCAATGCGGTTGTAATATTCACGGCTGATACCACAGGCAACAGCAAGCCTTGTTTGTGTTACTCCGTATTCCTCACGCTTTTGTCTTAGTTCTTCAATAAAGTTTTTATCATTCATTCTTCAATTCCTCCAATCAAAAAAGACAACTACCATAATTGATAATTGCCTGTCATTAAAAATCTGTATAGAAAAAGCAGTCAATCCTAAGACTAACTGCTTTAAACTGTCTTTATTCAAAAATAAATATATCTTCTATCGGAGCTTTTACAGCTCTTGAAATATCTATTGCCAATTTAAGTGACGGATTATATTGTGCTTTTTCTAATCTCATAATAGTTTCACGACGAACACCTACAATGTCAGCGAGTTGTTCTTGTGTTAATTCTTGTGCTACACGATATTTTTTTAAATTACATACAAACTTTGCTTCCATAATTTATTCCCTTTTTTCATAACGATATAATAAATAGTTGCTAAGAAAAAGAACAAGAGCATAGATAAGTGAAACAGAAATCAGCATAAATATTGCACACCACTCAACATTACGGGAAAACATACCTATTGCCATAAGCCAGATAACTACAAATAATAGTTTAAAACCTATCTTGTAGGCTTCTAATTGTGCCTTACGTTTATTTTCTTGAAAAAGCTCATCTTCTAAGATATGAGAAAGTTTACCTTCAAAGAAAAAACTGAAAAAACCAAAAAATATGAAAAAAGCAAAAGGAAATATTTCTCCAAATTTATAGTATGTCCAAAATCCGCCAAACCCCAGAAAACCAAACATTCCACAAAATCCCCAGTAAGGAGAAATTGTTCTTGAATATCGTTTTTCCCTGCTGTTTTTTGAAAAGACATTTTTAAAGCAGATAATTACTATATAGATAGCATATAGTGCTATTAAAGCTCCAATTACTAACATAGGAATATCCTTGTAAGAAAATACATATTCCGACATATCCATATTTTTGACCCAGCGTCCATCATTGTATAATAGGGAGTAGATTGTACCAACAATAAGCAATAAAGCACACCCTACCCCCATAAAAATAATTTTTTTAATTTGTTTCTTTGACATATTTATCTCTCCTTTCAAATGAGATGTTTTTGTATCTTTATGAGATAAATATATCACTCCGCATTGTTCGTGTCAATCAAAATTAAGACAAATACATCACTTTTATTTCTTCGGCTGTCCCTGCGGTGTAGGGTTCTGTGGACTGCCTGCGTTCTGGTTGCCTTTATTCTTCAACACAATATCCTCTGCCTTTACATACCAGTCCACATCTGCACCCGTATAGGTTTTTCTTGATACCGTATCGGCTACTGGATTGACAAGCTCCACAACTGCATTGTAAGGAAATTCCCTTAACGGTACTTCTGGCGGTACAGACACGGGGATAATTCCACCGTGCAGACTGCACTTCAAATCATAGATACGCTTTTTAAGCTGGGTACTCGGTGTCCCGTCCTCATTCTGCAAGAACACATCACGTACCGCTGTAAACTTTAATTCTCCAAATGTTTTCTCTTTGTCAATAACAAACCCGTTTGATAATCTCATAAATTCTTCACTCCTTTACTTTTCTTCAACTGCTACAATATCATCAGCAACTAATACATAATCGGTATGTCCCATATCCCCGATTGCGTAACCTCTGCCGTATAACTTCGGATTGACAAGTTTTACTTTCTGTTCATACTTGAAATGCTTTTCGCCAGCCTGCACAGGAATTTCCACCACAACATTTTCGCCTTTCTGTATGTCAGAATAAAGGTTATAGCTTCGTCTGGCTAAGACCCTGCGGTTATTTTTATCTCTTTCAAAGACTGGCTCGCTTTCGCCTGCAAATTCAAGAGTTCCAAAAGACTGTGTCATATCTGGCACGACATATTTCATTTCCATATTGTTTTACCTCGTTTCTTTCTATATTTGATAAGTTTTTTAATTGTGATTTCTTATTCTGGCGGTTTGGGAAGTACCAGCAATCCCCCAGATAGTAAAGGGTAAAATCAATGCTTACGCACCCTTGACTATCCGTGTTCTTGCAGGTTGTAGGCAGACAAGCCAGAATAAGCGGAAGTCTGCCGTTTGACAGCTTCGGTGGAGAGCGTGATTTTCCTTTTCTCATACCGTTACCACCTTATAATTTCTTCATTTTACGGCGTTTGTAGAAGAAGATACCTGTCAGTCCAGCACCAGAAGTCACAAGAAGTGCAAGCAGTCCGTAAAGGTTGGTGTTATCGCCCGTTTTGGGACTGTCGCTAGGTCTGCTAGGCTTTTCTGGTGTCGGTGGTGTTTCGGGTTTTTCTGGTTCTTCTGGCTTTTCCTTAAAAGTAATCGTCTGTCCCTCTTCCTCAATGTCCTTATGTTCGGTAACTTTCTTCGGCTCGTCTGGATTGCTTAAGTCGTACAATTCTTCAAAAGTTACAAGCTGTTTGCCGTCAAGGGAAGTAGCGTCAAAGGTAAAGGCAACTTCCACTTTCATAGTTTCGCTGTCAGCGGTAAACATATAATCACTTTCCACACGCTTTCCATTGATAAGAAGTTCTGCATTTTCTTCTTTCAACATCTGCCAGCCCACAAGTTTGTACTGTGTACCGACTTCTAAGCCCTCTAAGGTTACGGTATCAATGATTGTAACGTCTTTTCCAGCTTCAAGCTCTTTGTTGCCGTCCTTATCCGTAGCAGTCGTATGAATTTTGATGATACGCTCTGTGATAAGTACGGTCTGCCCGTCGTCCTCAATGTCTTTGTGTTCTGCAACTTTTACGGGTTCGTCTGGATTGCTTAAATCATACAATTCTTCAAAGGTAACAAGGTTTTTGCCACCTAAAGCAGACGCATTGAACGTATAGGAAATTTCCACTTTCATTTCTTCCTCATCAGCGACAAAGGTATAATCGTTTTCTACACGTTTCCCGTCAATGATAAGCTCGGCGTTTTCTTCCTTTAACATCTGCCAGCCTTTCAACTGATACTTTGTGCCTTTTGTAAGTCCGTCTAATTTGACAGTATCAACGATTGTAACCTCTTTTCCTGCAAGGATAGTCTTTTCGCCGTCCTTGCTGGTCGCTGTGGTATGGATAGAGATTTCTTTTTCGTATTCATCAGTCAGCGTCCCTAAATCAATCACAAGGTTATTTCTTGATACCACGATTTCAAAAGGTGGGATAAGTTCAAAGCCTTTGTTACTATCACAACGCATTTCTTCAATGATGTAGGTATCATAAGGTAATGCCCCCTTGCTGTCGTCTGGTTCAGAAGTTCCAAACCACACACCGTCCTCGCTGGTCTTTCCTGCGTTGGTATTGTGCTTATGAGAAGCCCATTCAGCAGAAGTGGAGAATTGCCCGTTATCATCAGTTACCACGACGTGATTTTCGCCCGTTGTCTTGCTTGTGATCCTAAAAGGAACATCAGCAAGACGCTTGTGTGTGCCTGCACCGATTTTTACACCCTCAATATCTCCACGCTTAATCTGATTATAGATAGAATGGGCTTTTTCGGTTAAGTCCACGATTTTTCCATTTTCTGTGATTGTAAAATCAATCGGCTTTGCACCGTCAGTTAAGTAACCGTTGGGAGCTTCACTCTCAACGATACGGAATTTTCCATAAGGTAAGAGGTCAGAAGAAGTAGAAGCGACACCCTCAATATCTGTACGAATTGTCTTTACCACTTCATTTTTCTTGTATAACTTGCCCTCAACCAATACTGCATTATCATTTAAGGAAATGATGTCAAAGGCAGTATCTTTCAAAGTGGCACTTCCTTGTGGCTTTGTATCGCCCGTTTCTAAATCTCGTTTCTGAATTTTGACACCGCCACGGATAACCTTGTCTGATACGGAAAACTGGTTACTTCCAGATAATACGGCAAGGTCGCCGTCCTCGGTAATCTGTGTTACATATAAGCCTTTTATCTGTTCGGACTTATCGCCAGCCTGCATATATGCACCCTCTAACAAGTAGCCGTTTGGAGCTTTTGTTTCTTCTACGGTTAGTGTTCCAAGTGGAAGAACCGCCTTGCCGTCCTGCATATAGAAGCTGTCGCCAGATACTTTGTATGTGTCCGCTAATTTTGTGATGTAGTGGGTTGTTCCGTCGCTGTCTGTTTCAGCGGTTGTCTTTGTAACCCATGTACGAGTAGCTTCGGCAGGGAGATTGTCTTTATTGTAGAAGCCAGCATAATACTTCCATGTAAATTCCGCACCTGCTAAAGAAGCGTTCCCTTGCGGATTGTCTTTCTGTGTTTCCATATCAATCTTGAAAAGCTCAATCAAAGTGTCCGTTACTTTTGGCGTATCTGATACTTTCAAAATTGCTGTCTTTCCAACTTCAACCTTTAAGGAATATACAGTTTTATCCACTTTATATCCTGCTGGTGCGTATAATTCCTTGATATAGACTGTGCCTGCTTTTACCTCTGCAATATCTGTGTTTCCGTTTTCATCAGTCGTAAGGGTGGCAAGCTGTTTTGTGCAGTCTTTATCAGAAAAGACACCGTATGTTGCACCAGCGATTGAGTAATTCCCGTTACCGTCTGTGATGCTGGCATTACTGGAAACCTTTTGCAGTTTCGTATTTCCGACATTCAGTTTCGCCCAGAATTGTCCCAATTCCTGCCCCTCGCCAGAGTAGATATAACCGCCACATTCATAGCGTCCTTTATTTTCTTTGACAAAGGCTTTCGCACCAGAGAAAACTTCGTCCTGCGTAGCCTTTGGAATTTCATCATAAGAAGCTCGCACGTTATCACATTGCCAGCCAAGATGTACGCTCAATCTCTGCCAGACTACAAGCTGTCTTAAAAGATAAGCGTGATTTTTGCTTATTCCGCTGTGGCTGTCTGTGTACTGTTTTACATATTCGATAGATAAGGCAACGTCGCTTATCTGGTCGGCACTCATACGGGTGCTTACGTCAGCTCTGGTCTTGTAACCATTCTTAAAGTCTGTGTTGATGTCAATACAGTAAGCGTCCTCGCCCTCAACGGTCAAATGTCCCTCATTAAAGGTAGAACCAATTGAACCGTCATTCATTACTTTTTCAACGATACCGACACGCTCTTTTGACTCCGTCCAGTATTGCTTACTTTCTGCATGAACGGGTGTAGTCGGCAAAGCAGTAACGACAGTTGCAAGAGCTAAGAAGCCCGTACACAATCGTTTTAACATCTTTTTCATAAATCTAATGCTCCTTTCATTTTGGGTAATAAAATAGCCGTCCAATAAGAACGGCTGGAAATAGAAAAGGAACGTCATGTTAGGCATTCCATAGTCTATAAAATATTTAATTTTTTCTTGTTTCAATACTGATGTGTTGTACCATAATATCTTTGCATATCTAGGAAAACTTGCGTATCAAGGCTCATTCGTTAGTAGTAAATAAGTAGTAAATTGATGTGTTTGTTTCCTTGAAAATGCTGATAGATACTGTGTTTTAGCGGATAATCAGATTTTTATTGTGTTTTTACCAGAAAAAACTGCAAAACTAAATCCTTCTACTTCCTCCTACAAAAGAAAGTTTTACTCGTTTATCCAATGATTCATCCCTTAACCATCGCAATACATTTTCATCTAAATCCGTAACTGTTGCTTTTCCATTATTCATCTTCTGCAAGAAAACAATTATTTGTTGATCTAATCCTAATCCATCAATCAAATCTTTTGCTTCTGCAAGGCTCTGATTCATTGCTTTAAAATTCTCAATGCTAGTTGTCCAAGAAACTCCCTTGGCAATCCCCTCTAGACATTTAGCCACTTTTTCCGTATCAATCCCTGAGATAACCTGCAACGTACTTTTGGTTGAATTGGTCATAGATGAATAATGCTTTGACCAATCTTTCTTGATGTTCTGCTGTACAGTTTTATGAGCATTTTCCACCTGTGCAATAGGATCCTTTTCAGCAAAACCAGATTTAACAATGCCTTTACTCTCTTGCAACAGACTTTCTAATTCTATGAGAATCTGATCATTTAATTGAAACTGCATTTCTTCCTTTGTATACTGAAGTGCCAACATCAATGAATGAATTTGATTCGTCAGTACACTAAATCGTTGATCTAGTGTTTCCTGTGCGGCTTTATTATCTCTTCTTTCTTGACGCTGACGCAGATCCTTCATATCCTTTATACTTTTGTCCAGAATATCTATCATCATTGCCATCACCGTAACACTCCTATCACATCCATATCACTTGCAATTACTGATAATTCAGTTTTATAGTGAGTTTTGCTCTCTTCATCAGTCTCACTATTGCCCAGCAAGCTCTTTCTACTACTAATTTGTTTGTTTGCTTCTGAAATATCTTTTTCCACTTGCTTAATCAATTCTATCAGCGGCTGGATAACCCCTACTGGATCCCCTGAAAATGCCATGAGAATTGTGAGCGGATCATCCTCATCCAGCACTCTAGTGATGTCACCAATTGCCTTTGCAATTTGTTTGATGGCTTTTTTTACTCCATCCACAGCAACCGCCTTAATATTAATTTGGGTTTCATCTATTTCCTTATAGAACTGATTTACTTTTATCAATAATGCATCGATATCCTCTTCTTCTACTTCATCATCATTGAAACAATCATACACCATTTGAATTGCCTTCTTCGCAATGGCAATTTCAGCGTTTGCTACATTTTTTATTCTACTGACAATGTCATTTAGAAATGCATATGTGTCTTTTCGTAATTTAACTTTATCATCTAGCTGAAATTTTTCTTCTGGAACCTGCAATTTATTAGTCTTAGCTTTCCTAATTGTTTTTGAAAGGTTAATTGCATCTAATACTACAACATTACCAGCTGCACTTCCTTGCAATAGATTAAAATACTGACGCACAGTTTCTCTATTGATAATATCTGCATCTCCTTGATGCATAACAGCTAACAATGCGTTCCACTCATTTGAATGCCATGTATTCTTATTCTTTGCCGGATGATTACAAAAAATATAATTAGCAGTTAAATTCCCAAGTGATTTTTCTCGATACTCTCCATTCAAAATTAATCGATACATTTCTGCGGTCACTGCAGCCTCAATATACTTTGTATCATTTTTATCATCATACTGAGTTACTGCCTTTACAATCTGTTTCTTAATTCTTGCAGTCCAAGAAGTAATTACATATGCATCAAAATCAGATCCTACATATTCCCAGCTTTGATTACCAAATTCTCTCCATCTAATAAATGCATTAATAACATTTAATGAATCCCAGTTTGCGGGTAATACATAATATCCATTTCCCTTTGTTTGATTTTCCAAAGCAACCAGCTTATATTTAGAGGCCTTTCCACTTATTGACGCTTTTACTTTTGCAACATTATCCATAGATACGCCTTCGGCTTGCCAATTGATTGCTGATATAAGAAAATCTCCCATATCTTCTCGGGCAGTACGAATTGTACCTTCTGCGCCACCTGTAGTAGATAGATTAATAGGCATACCATTAGCCCACTGAGTTAACTTAATGTTAGCATCATCCAGCTTTTTCTGTTTTTCTGGTGGTATAGCAGGTATATTACTCGACTCACCTGAAGGACCAGCATCTTGCGGAGGAGTTTCCGACTCTATATTTGACGTTGGTTTAATGCCACTACCAGAATCCACCTTCTGCAAATTAACTATTGGCATTCCAAATTCTTCATATGCATATGTAGGTAATCCTGCTATATATGTTGTCGAATCATAAGTGAATTCTTTTGCTTCATTATTTCCCCAAATACTCATAAAACAGAACACACGATCCGCAAGTTTCTCATCCTGAATCTGATTATGTACCGTAAAATTAAGCGTTGTATTAATGTTCACTAAAGCATATTTTTTACTAGGGAAATTCGTCTCATTATAAAGCAAATCACTTACAACCGGCTCAATGATATCTCTGATAATATATCTTGGTGTTTGATGTCCTTTTGTTAATTCATTTCTATACAAGTATTTAATACTGTTTTTAGTAAACGGATATAAACACAATTTTTTCCCATGTGGAATATCTATATATTCCCAATCATTGCCTTGAACTACCTCATGAACTGGATATTCGCCCGAAAGAGCTTTATTGTTTACCCACTCTGATATTCTATCAACAGGTAATGACATTGCATTTATGTATCTGCCTACGAACTCATACAATCCACTTTCATCGAAAACATCATCTGGAATATATACATATTGCGTTACACGATCGCGATGATTCTGTCGAAAACAATCGTTAATATACGCATTTGTTCCTCCTACTACAGATGAAATTCGACAAATATCACGATCATTATGTTCCTCCATTAATGCATTCAAAAGTGCATTATCTACACCAGTAAAGGAAGTAACATCTTCAATAAAAAGAGTCAAATTTTTCCCAATACGGTAGAGTTCTTTTCGAATATCCATGAATACTTGTTCAAAGTCTCCCGGCTCAATACCAGCACATCGTTGAATAACAATTTCGACAAATTGATTAAGGTAATCACTAAATTTTTTAGCATCTTCCATTGCATCGTTTGCCATAAGAGCTCGAGCCATTTTATCCGCTTTCGGATCAGCTCCAGCTTGTTGCATATCATCATACAAATCCACAGACACTATCAAGTCCTCTGGCTTAAACTGAGCAATAGTATCCAAATTCACAAACGAATTTTCTGCAACCTTGGAATAAATCCTTTCAATCGGACCTTCTGATCTCATCATGTAATCATGAATCGTCTCATTATTTAAAAAAGCAACCAATCTTTTTCGCTTTATATTATTCAGCTGAATCTCGTATTCGTCATCATCATTATTAATCTCAATAATGAAATTATGATAAATCATATCTTTCAGTTTATCTTCCGGAACAGCCGCAGAAGCGTTTGCTAGACGCTTAATAATCTCTTTATTTCCGATATCCTGTACCTCTGGTTTCTCCAGCAGCTGACGAATCGTTCCCTTTAACGTATTATCGCTTCGTCGAATAAATAGAACCACTTCATCATCTGGGCGATCCGCTTTATAACGTGCCTCAAACCATCGAATCAAGTGCGACTTTCCCGTTCCGCTCTGTCCATAAACAACAATAAACTGATGTTTATTGGAGAGGTTTACAATGAATTTTTTGTAAATATCTTCTTCTGACGTATACTTTTCAGAAGTGGGAACAAATTCAAATTTATTGAGCATCACCAATTTCTTTATCGCAACATGTGTTGCCAAAAAGTCGCCTTGAGAAGCTGTAATAGAATCTGGTTTGACAACTGATGCCAACCTATCTTTTGCTATTGCTATATCCATATTTCCCCCCTACTTTAACACTGTAATATTTGTAACTGTTTCATTTGCACTAAGTACATCTACGTGATACAAATTCCATGTATCTTCCTGGTCTAAAATATATTCCATTCGAATAACACCAGCATCCTGCAGTGTTCTTAGCCCATTAGATACTCCAAAGCTAAACTTTTTAGTACCATTTGAAGAATCAATAATAATATCTGAATGCGGGCGAAGTTTCTCTAAAAATCCCGCAATAGAATATCTCTTATTCTTTTCAAATTCGGCTTTAGAAATAATATCATGTAAAAATGTGTCCGCATTAGGAATAACAAACATATCCTGAAGATATCCGAAACCAAGATATGATGCCCAAAATCTCCACGCACGCATTGCCATACTGTCTACCGAAATACCAGTTTTTAGCGTCATAAGCGAAGCCATATTTGCCACATTCTGTTCACCGTGTAATATTTCTTCTCCCATATCAAAATATGCCTTTGTCACTTTATAAAACTGCCCTTCACGAAACTGATTTAGCTGTCCATTGATATAGGAACGCATAGTATCCATGTTTTTCAATACAGACGCATCAACCGCTACAGATAAGACGTTGTCTGTAACGGTAATTAATTGTAATTCTTCCGCAGCATTTCTATAATCATTATAGTAGCTTGATTTTTGATTCAAGTAAGACGGCTCCATCTTCTCTTTAACTTCTGAGGTAGACATTGCCTTCTTCTCTACTATTTTACACAGTGTGTATACACGCTCCGGAATAGCTGGTGTCACCATCTTATTTTGAAACATTTTTTCACCTCATCTCAGCACATATATCATTTGCCAACACAACTCTTCCCTCAATTACATCTGCAATACTTTTCCCAATCACTGGAAGGAAAAAGTTTTCAGAAAGAATATGTACAATATGTATTCCTAATTTGTGTTGCAAATATTTTGTGACTAATTTATATATCTCAAAAACCTCACTTTCATCATCTGGATAAAGAATAGCAACCATTCCAGATACAAAGTAATAGTTGCCTTTTTTTAACAACTCTTTTAAGTCACCTGAATTTACAACAAATAACGTTTTTCCATCAGAAATACTTCCATAAAAGTCTATCTCTTGAAGCTGACTGTTAGATGCAACAAGTGTAGATAATCTTTGACTTTCTAAAAATTTAATTACCTTCTTCTTTTCCTCTGAACCTGCAAGAACAATCAACTCATCCTGTGATTCAAATATCTTTTTCTGATCCATTTCAACCACAGAAGTAGGGGCCTTTATGCTCTTTTTTAGTGGAAATGCAAAAGTGTCTCCACTGTTTTTTCTTAAATGTGCATTACAGCCTGCACAATACTCATACACTTTGTCATAAGTATCAAAAAACATTTCAGACCAACATTCCCTCTCACTTCTAGTTATTGCTCTTTCCATCGTCAGATATGCGTTATTATAGTATGCCCATTCCAGCGAACGTATTTCTTCAATCAAGAGTGTTTGTTCATCACCTTTATTTAACAAAAGAACATTTTCGATACTAATTGAAAAAATATAAATACCATTGTCATTAGTAATATCAATGATTTCAATCAAACCATAACGCCTTAAAAGAAGTAACACATAAATGTTCCAATTCATATCAGCATCCGATACCGGTCTATCATCCCATTCATCTTTCGTATGATAATTCGGTTTTATAGCAGTATTTATATGAATAATAGCACCATCTCTAATTGACAACTTATTATTAAACATGCTATCCCATCGTCCAATTATTTTCTCTGTAGTCATAACACGTTTACTAATTCTCTGAAATGCAAACTTAAGATCGTCTGCATATGTACACATTACACTTAAGCATGGTAATTGATCTCGTCCACCACGCCCGAGCTCCTGGTAATACGCATTAGGATTTTGTGGAATATAAAGATGTAATACTGTTCTAACATCTGGCTTATCTACACCAACCCCAAAAGCAGAAGTTGCTATCATTATTTCAAACTTATTCGCTTTCCAGTCTTTTAGCAATTGCTCTCTAATATCATTGTTTGTTAAACCTGTATATGTTCGAGTATTTCTGATTCCATTGTCACATAACAGTTTTTTCACTCTTTCTGCATCATCAGGCCGAGCAACATAAATGATCATTGGATGCGGTAATTTTCTGACTAATTCTATAGTCTTTTTATCTTTATTTTTATATCCCTTTTCCTTCAATATGATATATCTTGGCTCATGCCGCAATTCATCGCATCGTACTTCAATCCATTTATTTCCATCAGAAAATAACTTTTTCAGTACTTCAATGCTTTGACTTTCAAATGTGGCAGATAATAAAATCGTTCTAATACCTGGATTATTTAGCAATAATTTTTTTCGCCACGCCTCTAAGCATTGATAATCAACTCTGAATGATGCTCCCCAATCAACTACAATATGAGCTTCATCAATTACAATATTTTTTATGTAATGCTGCTTATTTGCTACCTTTAAAACACTTTCAAAAGCTTGATTATTCATCAACGCTTCTGGTGAAATGAATAGTAGTCGTGCAGTTCTATTTTGAATAGCATTTATGATTGGGGTAACTTGTACACCGCTTTTATAAGAAAACACCTCTTGATCCACAGTTTTGCTTTTAATAATCTGTTTCGCGGCAAGAATCTGATCATCTGCCAAAGAAACAGTTGGAACAACTACAATTGTTAATCCTTCTATCTGATATCCCAACATCTGTGTAATAAGACTTTTTCCACCACCAGTCGGTAACGATACCAATGTCGTATAACCATCAGGTGTTCTCAACGCTCCGTAAACTGCTAGTTTTTGAGACATAGATTTAAAAGCAGAAAATCCGGTAAGCGAATATATCAATGAATCTGTAGTCAAATTACAATCCTTTTTCACGTCTTCTGAAGAATAATTCCTCATAAACGCAGATTCTGCCAATTCTGAAGAAACTCCCTCTGGAAATTGAAACGTAGCGTAGTATTTTCCATTAGCCACATCCTTTTTTATTGCATACGGATTATCGTCAGGAATAATAACATTACTAAGAGAAAGTGATGTTTCAAACACTAACAAATAGTCTCGAAGTGCAATAAAAAAATCATCCCTATAGATTGTATCTTTCTTTTGCAATTCATTCGCTATCATGAGTCGTTTTGCAGTTCTAACATAAAATAATTGCAACGCATCCATTTCTATACTGGTATCAAACTCAGGATTCTGATTCTCTCCAGAAAAATATGATTGCATTCGATCAATAATTGTTTCTTTATTCATTCTCAGTTTTTACCATCCATACAAACGCGGCTGATTCTAAAACTAATCTTGGTCTCTTTATTGCATTTAGAATAATAGCCTGAGTCTCTTTTAATTCTTCAAGCCCTTCTTGCGAGATACCAAAATAATCCGCATTTGCAGCTCTTGCTGAAAGTGTCCTTTCCATTTCTTCTCTAGCTCCACGTATATTGGATCTTCGTACAAAAACATCCATTGCCTTCTCTGAAGCTTCTTTTTTTGCGTTGTCTACTAAATCAATCCAATTTTCTTCGGAATACTCTTGCTTAAACCAATCAATATTGCTCATTCCATCTATTTCATCTTTTAAGAATCCATGTCCACCTCCACGTTTCCCAAGATGTACAACATTTTGGGGCTTGAATCCAGACTCCACAAGGCGCATATACTCTCGAACAACTTGATTGTCATCGATTTCATCATCGTTCTTTATCGAAACAGCAGAAACAACTTGCTCAGACATCAAGTAATTTCTATACGGGCTTAACGCATAGACAGAAACACCCTTATCCATAAGATAATCAATGTTTGGTGCCAGTGACCACGTAAACACTAATCCTGTCCAATCTAAATTGGCCTGAAACACGAAAGCACTTGCTTGCCCTTTACAAGAACGAATCGCGTTATCAACAATACAATCAAAAACAGCATCCCCTGGTGCAAAGAAATGAAGGTAATCATTTTCAATAGCTTTTTTTCTAATAAATGTACCTCTTATTGAACCAGCAACATTTTTGATTGCTTTCGAACGATCATATGCTCCTTGAACACGATTAGCAAAAGTGTTCTGTGCTGAATTCAAATATTCATTCCATCTAGGTGGAATAAGTAAAGCATTTATCGCTGATTTAGGAACAAACGAATTTGCGGAATACGTAATTATTCCTAGCTTACTTGTTGTACCATGAAATCCTGCTAAACTTGCCCAATTTGTCATTGTATTTGCAAACAGCTCATTTTCGTTTTGAGAGTAGTAATCTATCAAGCGTTTCAATTCATTGTACATTGGTCGATAAATAAATCCTGCCGCATCGAAATTTTGCTCTTTTCTAACAGTTGCACGCATTTCATAAGCCGACTCTATAATTCCAGGAATTTTTTCAAAAAGGCCATGTTTAAAATCATTCTGAATTGCAGAAATTATTTCACTATTGATTTCCTTCATGATGATTTCCATTCCGCTTAAAGATTGAGTAAATATCTTTAGTCCTTCGTTCCAAAAATTAAACAATGCTTCTTCAAATGTTTCCAATGTATAAATCACAACAGAATGAACTATTGGTCTCGAAGGATCTCGTTCTAATCGGTCCAATCGACCAATTCGCTGCTCAATCATATTGGCGTCCCAAGGGAGATCTATGTGGACGATATAATCCGCACACTGAAAATTCCTTCCTTCTCCACCAGTGTAATCACAAAGCATTATCCTGCAACTTCTATCATTTTGAAATCTATAAGCATTTAGTTCGATCTCGTCCTTTGACATACTAGCTCCAAAGAAACTAACCTCTTCCTTCGAAAAAATGCCTTCTAATATCTTTTGATAAGCATCAAATGTTCCCTTGTAGTTAGTAAACAATACAATTTTTTGATCGAACAGTTCTTCATAAACTGTATTAATAACCGTAAGTAATCTGGTTGAATAGAAGTCCGAATAGTAATCAGGATCATCAATCACTTTAGAGATTTCATTTATTATATTTTGCTCAAAGCTTTTCCATCTTTCGGCATTAATCTTAATCTCTTCACTTACATGAACGCCTTTTTGTTCCACTTCTTTGATTGCATCTTCAAAAGCCCATGGAGAACTAAAAAATGCACTTAATAACGGCCTAATAATCGACTCAACACATTGACTATTTTCTTTAGTAATCTCTAAAATCCAATTACTTAATAATTCATATGTCAATGCCTCGTATGCATTTTTATCACTATCTAATTCATATGTCTGTGTTTCTAATTCTCGAATTGGCAGTAATCTTTCATCATCTTCAGTCACTTCTAATAACTTTCTTCTATTTCTGATAATATTACTTTCAATCTGATAATTACTGCATATATACGAAATCATAACTTTAATCGAATATACACCCAGATCATTTTTTTTAAATGAAATCGCCTCAAATAACTCATTCAATCTGCTATCATCTAGATCATCACAGATTTCTTCTAATCCCTCTTGAATCTCTTCGAACAAATCTTGACAATCTTCAGATTCGTGAGGGTCTTCTTCCTCATCAATTGCATCGTCTATTGTCTCCTCAAAATCACTTAAATCATCTAGGATAAGTGCTGTTTTCTGTATAATATGGCTCTGTTTGTCTATCAATTCACCAAACTTTTTCTCCGTAAACGAATCATATTTGCTTGGCAAAAGCAATCTGAGCAAGCCCAAATATTCAGCTCTTCTTTGTTGAACTGGTGTCGCACTCAGTAACAAAATGTTTCTTGTTCGTCTACTAATATTATAAATAGACTCATATTGTCCGGAATCTGAAAGATATCTATGTACCTCATCTATGATTACAAAATCCCAACTAGTGTTTTGATCAAGCAGACTAATTTCACTTATGGTTTTCACAACCACGCAATTGTGATTACTATCCTCACCTTGCTCAATGTTAAATTTCAAAAACAGTTCTGTTATCCACTGTTCCTTTAAAGTCTCTGGAACAATAATCAATGCTTTTTTATCACTTCTGTCTTTCATATATATTTTAAAAACAGAAATAGCTTCTATTGTTTTTCCCATTCCAACTTCATCGGCAAGCATATAGCGGCAAGGTTCTTCCTGCAAACATCTCATAATAGAATTCACCTGATGAGGTAATAAGTATATTTTAGAACCCGCCAATTCTTTAAAACCATAAATAGAATTATCTAAGACATTCATGCTCTTGGATACAATTGAATGCCCTAAATACCAACAAGGATTTTGAAATTCATACCGTTTTAATTGCTCTGTAGGATCCACTCTCCCATTGTTAAATGCTGCAACTATATTTTTCTCACATTGGCGGAATATCTCCTTACTCTCTTCATCCTGCAAATAATAGTAGTAAAACTGATCTTTTGCTCGTACACAGGATAAAACTTTACATCGACGATTCTTGGCAAATACACTGGATCCCTGAAAGAATGTACAACGCTGGGCCATGCTTTTTGGAATTTCTATTTCTCCCTTGGGAAGATTTTCAAAAAACATCAAATAACTTAATGGATCATATATTCTCACCTTAACTGTTTTCTTAAATTGGTCCACTTTTGTAATCTGTCCACAAACAAATACACGAGGGTCTATCATACTCTCTTTGTCGGCAGGACATCTTACATACATTTTTTCTACCAACATAACATCTCTCCAATCAATCTCTTGATCTGCTATAGTAAGCAGTACACAATTCTCGATTTGCACAGAATTGACACCATGCATCGACATTAACCATAAAGGCTACTCCCTTAAGCGACTCCTGATTCAATTTCTTGGCTATCTGTTCCGCGCTAACATTCGGAAACTTATCTTGCATTATATCCACGCCAACATTTTTCGAATTCTCTAGTTTTTTATGAATAAATAACTCTCGAATCCTCATGTAACGACGCTCTTCTGAAGATAACACAGAAAACTTCTTTGCCTTCCCATTCACCAATCTATTTCGAATATTGTTAATAACATCCATTCGATTTACACTTTGAGCAAATGGGAAAAATCTCTTTAGCTCTTCATATTTTTCATCCAACTTATCAATTAGGATTGCTTCACTAATTGGCTTTCCTTGCATATCCTCCTTGATTGCATTTTCGAGCATCACCTCAAGATATTTTAACAGAAGAAAATTGTCTTTATATACTGTATTACTCTCAACTAATGACTCCATCAAAAATCTATATTTACATATGCGATAACGATAATAGTCATATGTATCAAATGAACCAGTTGCTCCATTTTCTATTTCAATATGCGAAGTGTTTTCAAGTCTTTTTGATACCTTATCGCTTGAATACTTTTTCTTTTTGATTCCCAATATGTTAAGAAGATAATAAGGTTCTCTTTCTCTATCACCGTCTCTTTTCACATAAGATAATTTGAACTTGGCACGATTAAATTCCAGTCCATAAATCAGTGCATACCTTTTAAAATTTTTGTATTCATTACAGCACTTAACATAAACTTGATATTTCCAATCAACCGGATTCTGGGCCACTTCAAAAAATTCATCATTTAGCGGCCATGGAAATTCCGCTTTTTTTACAGCGCCCACATCCTCATCTTCAAGACAAGCAAAGTGATAGATAATATTCGGATCTTCATGACCGCTTCGCAGAATATCACCGTCAATCTGTTCGAAATTACGCACAATCCAGTTAGCACTTCTCCCTGGTTTTGATTCTTGAAGTAAATAAATGGACATTGTAGATTTTAAGCATTCAAAGGAAGCCGATGCATCAATACTCTCTACTTCTTCTAACCTTGACAAAACTCTTCTCAAGATATCTGCGAACTCTTCTGAAAGCTCACGATCTCCTAAAATATCGCTTTGCAAATAGTTTTTCAATTTTCTGTAAAACTCTCGAAAATTGTGTGTAGTATTCTCAAAATCTTCATAAAAATGAGATGCTATATCTTCCAATTCTTCCAATGCACTACTAAGTTTCTCTATTTCATTCCTTGTAACAGTGTAATAAGATATATGACTCACATATTCTTGTTCTAATGAATCTGTAATGTATTTCATATTCTTTTTCAGCGATTTCAATCTTTTTCTCATTTGTTTGATTGACACACACCCATCAAACAAAGCCTGGATTTTTCCAAAAATTGATACCAATTGTCCCGGTACATCTTCTGAAAGAATATTTGCCCCAAGACATTCTCTGACATCATTTATATCTGATATCAAAATTTCATTTTTTTCCGGATCCCACATATTTGCAATTGCAAGGAAAAAATGCCCTATTGGATAATTCAAAAACTGACGTTCCCCAAATTGTTCCGGAAAATAAATTTTCAATATATCATTCGCAGAACTATTTGCCGCATAAATCTGCTCTCTCATATGATGCATAGGTTTTTGAGGATTCTTTCGTTCTGCTTCCTCAAAAATGTCTGCAACATAGCCGGCAAACTCTGTCATGTTATCAAACTCGATTATTTCATACGGATCGCCTACAGTGATTGCTCTCCTTTGTCCATTAACAAGCTTTCCAAGCTGATCAGCCAAAACATTTCCTTTATAGCTTACCGTTGACGAATCTGTTGCTAAGAATTCATTTCGATCACAATCAATTATTTTGCAGTCAAATGCGGAATATATATCAAACCATGTTTGATATACGTTTTTATACTGTTTTTGATAATTAAATAGCAGAATAACATTTTTATATTTCTGTAATTCATCAATGGCCCGAAGCATAATTGGATTAAACTGATGTACTCCATGAATAACAATCGTATCCAGATTGACATCCGAAAAATCATAATCCTCTTGTATTGCAGTCATGGCCCTACGCAATCCTTCATCAATTTCTTCTTCTGCTAAACTTCGAGCAAGATAGAAATCTTTTTTCATTTCGGAAGCAAGTATTTTTTGATATATACTCAAAATAAATCTCTGCTCTTTTGTAAGTTTATTTTTTAATATTGCGCTTGGATCCACATTTAATTCAAACATTGTTCTAATGCTTGCAAACACATCATCTCTGTTAAATAGAAAAGCTCTGCCGATATTGATTCGCTCTGACTCTGAAAGATCCGTTGAAAAACCGGAATTAATTATATTGTCAATATCAGTATGTTGCTTTACAATCCATGCAGGACTTGCCCAATCAACGTAAAGAGAGTCTGTAAGAATTTTTACAGTTGAAACACGTCCACCATCAAATTTTCCCTTATAGTGGCTTCGCAAACCATTGACTAATGTCTGTGCCGAACAAAAGTAAGGACAATTTTTAATCTCATCCCAATATGGTTCTTGATCTATTTTATATGGATCGTGGTATGTATAGATTACAATTGACATCTTACTCCTCCATTAATGTTCCCCAACTAATAGGAACGCTTCTATCTAAGTTCATAATCCAAATACAATTTCTAATTGCTCTCGTCAGAGCAACATATAGAATTCTAGTCTCCTCGGCAATCTGCTCATCCTTTTCAATTATTTCATCATAATTTGAATTACGTTCTCTAACTTTGTTTTCAAACTGAACCGTATATGCCAACTTTGATTTGGAATAATTTGCGTCCAATTTTACTTTTCGAATATCCCCTATATCTTCCGATGTATATGGTAGCACAATAGTTCCATACTCAAGACCTTTTGATTTATGTACTGTTGTACACATAATATGGATTCCATCTTCATCAGCTTCTGGCATCCGAGAGAGCTCCTGCTGTCTACTCAAAATGTTAATCTCCAAGTATTTTGATATTTGATTGATAGTTAAAGAATCAATTTTCGCAAACTTTATTATCTTTTCCAACAGATACTCATAGTTCTCCATATAGAAGGACTGTTCTATCGAATTCTTACTATAAATCTTCCATGGCTCTAGCGCGTCATAAATATGTTTCAGTGCAAATAATACTGGTTTTGCATACACTTCATTTAACACTTCTTGCCAGCTTTTTTTCATCCTAAGCATAAAAAATTCATCAAGAATGCTATTCAATTTAAGAAGTTTTTCGTTTTCTGACAGCCCATGAAATTTTTGATAATCCAAAGTTAAATCCGTATAATTAGATTCTATAAAATTCACAAGGTAAACAGGATTTTGCACATTTTCTATTGCTAGAATTAACTTAAACAAGTCCCGTGTTGACTCCAATTGAAACAAATCTCCACCAGATTTAATTTCAATGTTTACTGACCTCTTCTTCGCCTCTTTTAAAATATTATCTGTTTGCCAATTACTACGCACTAAGATTGCAATAGTACGTTCTTCTATGCTTAGATTATTTCCCTTATCTTTTTCTCTTTTTATGATTTCACTTAGTTCTCGGGTTTGGATATCTAAGATGTCAAACAAGCAATCAAAAAATACATCCTGATCTTTTCCATGACATGGAACACACTGTAAAAGCTCATTATTATCACTCTCAAATATTTTTTCACTTGAAAGACGATCATTATCTTTGTTATAAGGTAGATACCCATCCTCCACCATTTTTTGAAAAATCGAATCATACAAATCCAGTAACCTTGCATCTGTACGATAGTTAATATTTAAATGGAATATCTCCCACTCATATTTTTTGTATTCTTTCAATTGATCAAACGCACTCAGTCTAGCACCTCTGAAGCGATAAATACTCTGCTTCAAATCGCCAACTACAAACAGCCTACAATCTGAAATAATATACTTCTGGAGTTTCTGAAATGTTTCAATCTGTACATCATCTGTATCTTGGAATTCATCAATGAATAGATATCTCAGCTTCAAATTGACAATGTTATCAGCACCATAAGCCAGCATCTGATTTAGAAGAATAATACATTCTTTCAAATCCATTGCATTCTTCTCCTTTATAGCTGAAAGATATTCTATTTCTGCAGGGAAAACCACATTCTGAAGTATTTCATTGAAATACGGTAATGTGTTATCTATAGTCGTTCCCATTTCTTCCGCTTTAATATCTACTAAATTTACACTCTTCTGAAGTAAACGATCTGCTATTCCAATTATTTTTTTCTTCAAATCATAAATCGGAACCAGAATCTCACTAATAAAATTGGAATTTTCTTCCTCTTTTTCTTCTAAAAACTTGCTAAGATATAAATCATATATTTTTGCTCGTCCATATTCGTCAGATGAAATTCTGAAAGTAGTACCTAATCCTGTATAGAAAGACGCACTTCTCAAAAGTTCCAAAGAAAATTTATGTATTGTAGAAATGTTTGCTCGATCAACTCCCTCAACATACTGCAGATAACACTCTTTTCCGGTTAAAATATAATAGTTTACAAACATTTGCTTTAATCGTTTTTTCATGTTGATTGCAGCATCATTTGTAAAAGTAACCATGGCGAGTTCATCTTCAATACATGAAATATTATTTCTTCTTTTATTACATAAATACGCGACTCTAGAAACCATAGAATGTGTTTTTCCAGTTCCTGCTCCTGCTTCTACCAGAGTATTTTTCTCCGGTGATGCATGTTCTACACAATACTGTTGAAAATTAAAATTCGAGTGATTTGCAATCCAAGACAACAAGCCCGTATTATCCGATACTTTTCCCTCTTCAATAGTGATGTTTTCTCCACATTGCGCGCCTAATCCCTCAATCAGATAAATTTCAAAATTAAACGTTCTATACAAATCATTTACTCTTTTAAAATCTACACCTTTCTTATATCCAACTTTTATCTTGTCTCCTGGCTCAATGTTTTCTTTTTTATATGCTGAATCTAATTCTCGCAAGAATGCATCAAATGTAGATTCCTGAGATACAAATAGTATTTGCTTTATCCCTTTGAAATAAGCTGTAATAATTTTCTTTATGCGTTCCTCATCGACAATATTTGGAAAAATTGACAACTCAGAATATACCTGATTGAACTCTTCAGCGCTCGAATCATCAAAAGAAGGTTCTTCAAACCTTCTAATTCGACTTAAAAACTCTGTATCCAACTCTGCATGTGGTATACCCTTTTTTGCGTCAAAAGCTGCTTGGAATTTTCTCTTCAGAGAATTCTGATCCTGCAAGTCATCCTCAAAAATTGTAAATTGTTCTTCTGATATAATATCCAATCTACTGCTGTAATACTCTTCTTTAGTTATAAAAGGATATGCAACTAAATCTATAACTAATGGACTTGATCCAAATTGTTTTTTTATTTTTGAAAAATACTGAATACAATACGATTTTGCTTGTTTTTTAGGAGAGGTTTTCCACTCTTCATATCCCTCTACTTCTATCTCATCTACTCCGTGAACTTTGATTTTATTTGCAAGCCAACCTTTAACTTCAACAATAAATACACATACATCCTTAACTAATAGACATATGTCATATTCTCTTCCATTCACCTCTCGATTGTTATATACAACTGCATCATCAGTAAAAAATTCTTCTATAGCATTCCTTACTTTTTGTTCTCCTTTATAAGAAGACTTTACATCTACTACAACTGCCATGGACTCTCTCCTTTATCAAAACAGTAGATACTATGTGTAATACTGTTATATTCTTTTTACGTATTTGCCACTCTTTATCCTTTCATCCTTTGGTTTTTCCGCATCAACCGGAATCTCCCAATATGAACCAATCTTTGTAGCACCAGGTATTCTGTCCGTATTACACAATGTTTGTACTCTCCTAATGGAAAGTCCCCCTTTTTCTGCCATTTGTCTAAGTGATAAACATTCCCCTTTATGTGCATTAAAAATTGTATAATTATACCAATTTAAGCGTTGCTAAATACGATCTGATTAGAAAAAGGCAAGTTGATTTCTTCTTGTAACAAAGAACAGTCAACTTCTTTCTTATAGGCATAATTCTCAGTTATCATTACAGATCTCCTCCCACTTCCACAAACTCTTGATCACATGAAAAAATTCGAGTTCCAAAACTCCTACATTTAGTTTTATAAGATTCTCTATAAATCCATACATTTAGTTTTCACGAATACATATCATTCATATTGCTGAATCAACCTTGTTACCTCCATTCTCATCTCCAGCACCACATCATCTGGCCCAGCAATCTTTATCCCATCCCCCAACGAAAATACCCATCCGAGAAACTGCCTGCTGACATGAACATCTACATTCACCGTAAAGTGCTCCTCATCTGCCGGAAACAAAATCACATTTTTCCCAAAACGGTCAATGATGACACCAGCCAAATTGTTTTTTACCAGTAGTTTTACCGTCTGTTCTTTTCCTCCAAACATTCCAAAGCTTTTCTTCGCATAGTCAGCCATATCCAGCTTATTAAAGAACTCTTTTCCTTCACGGTTCTCACTAGACAATCGGATATGAAGCATTTTATCTACCCGGTAATGTTTGATCTTCTCCGCATCCGAATCGTAGCCCACTAGATAATAGTTTTCATCGTCCCACGAAAGTCCCCATGGACTAATATGATACCAATCTCCATTATGTCTGAGTTCCATTTCTTTTTTTACATTCCACTGATAGTATTGGAACTTTATTTTCTTATTTTCTGAAATTGCATTATGAATAGCATCTACTGTGTAGTAAATGCTCTCATTCATCGTCTTTATTCGTCCGGACACATATACCTGCCGCTGCAGTTTCTGTGCATCATATTCACTGACCATCTTTTCCAACTTCTTAATCAGTGCATTGGATTTCTTTTCTGTGATAAATTTGGAAGATTGGATTGCGTCTACCAGAAGTTTCAGCTCCGGAAGTTCAAACGTGCGACTTACCACATGATAATGGTAGCGATTTCCAGTCGGTTCTCCCTCCACTTCAATGCCAAGAACACTTAAGTCACGGAGATCCGTATAGATGCTTTTACGGTCAGCTGTGATATTGTATTCTGCCAAGCTTTCCATAATTTCTGGCATTGTAATATAATGCTCTTCATCTGTTTTTTCCAGCATAATCTGCGCCAGTCGGTACAGCTTAAATTTCTGATTTGTTCCCTTCGGCATGATGCACTTCTCCCTTCCGCCAACAATACCTTAAGTATATCATAGGTGGGAGATATATTGTGCATCTTTTTACATAAATCTTTACGTTTTAAGTCTAGTTTTGTACAAAATTCAAATTCAAACCAGTAAAAAAATCACCTAATGTACTGCATAGGAGCTCTGACGACTTATCTGGCATTTCATATGCTTACCAGTTGATACTCCGGATTTAATTCCAATTTTTCAATCAGATATGCCGTATTTACTGCATCATCCAAACCATCATGGAATCTTCCTTCCGGTTCGATTTCTGCCCTCACCAATCTGTATGGTTTCATTTGCATATTTGTAAGATCTCCACCGATAATCTTTCGGCACATTACACATTTCCAAATCTATGATCAGATTGTACATGTTGACTTCTTCCTTCTTAAGTATCAATCATCGTAGTGGTTCCAACCACCTAATATTCCAGGATTGCTGTGACCAGTTTTATGTCCTTTGTTATCATAATGATTTGCTCCACTCAATATGCCCGGTCTGGTCGATCCAGTTTTGTGTCCATAGTTGTCATAATGATTCATTCCTCCAAAGATGCCTGGTCTGCTCTCACCGGTTTTATGACCATTCGTATCATAATTGCTGTATCCTCCAAAGATATTCGGTCTGCTTTCTCCGACCTTTCTTCCATTTGCATCATAATGCTTGATTTCTCCAAATAATCCTTTTCTGCTGTATCCTTCTTTTTTACTCATTTGTTCGTTCCTCCTGAAATAAATTCATATGTTGTTTCTTGTTGATTTTAATATAACCGATATGCTGTGATATAAAAACGTCACAAATTCACGTTCGATAATTTTTCAATCATTATATGCCAGACTCTTTTTACAAATTTTACAGATTGTCCCAGCCGGTGTGACCAATACCACTCTTGCATATGCAACATTTCCAATCTTGTCGTAGAGACGTCCGGCACTCATTGACTCACCAATAACAGTATAGGAGCTGTTCGCCACATACCCGATTTTTCCAAGACCTTCATAAGTAACTTTGATTGCTTCCTTGTCATACTCATTATCCGGCTCTTTCTCCAGTCTGATTTTCGTACCCTTTTCAAGAAAATCATTTCCGAAATAATGTTTTGTTCCTGTCAGTGTGATAAATACTTTTGCCATTGTAAATGCTCCTTCCTTAGAAATCATATTCATCCGGATCCAGTCCGGCATCTTCCAGTGCTTCTCTTCGTTCATCTGCATCCATAAACTCCTAATCGTTCATGTATTCATAGTAATCGGATTCACTGGCAAACAAGATATATTTACCATCTACCAATCCCATGTAACCATCACCAGTATTAAAACCTTTCATTGCCAACTCCTCCATTTCTTTGAATTTTATGGTTTAATCTCTTTGATGGTTACAGTGTATATCAATAGATGGGGTATAAAAACCCCACGTAATTTTCCAATTTTTTCAGCAACCAGAAGTTTTTCTATTACTGTTCACTCCCGTGTCAATCACTACGCTGATTGGCACGAAGGATGCATGTTTTATCTTAAACAACATCTCGCCCATCGACAAAGGCGATTTAAAATGGCGAGATGTGTTGCTGGTCACAGGTACTGTGAACAGTAACATAAAATCCAGCATAGTTGTGAATTAATAAAAGAAAAATCAGATTTTAGGAGGAATTATGACAAAGAAACAAAAAAAGATGTTATACCGAATCATCATAACATTTATTTTATTTTCAATATTGATGGTCACAGAGCATTTAGGAATGTTGGAAAAATTTAATACGATTGTATTATTTATCATTTATTTAATTCCTTATCTGGTTATTGGATATGATATTGTATGGAAGGCAGCCCGAAATATCAAAAATGGACAGATATTTGATGAGAACTTTTTAATGATGATTGCAACTTTCGGTGCTTTCGGAGTGCAGGAATATTCAGAAGCAGTAGCAGTTATGCTGTTTTATCAGGTAGGCGAATTATTTCAGGGATATGCGGTCGGTAAATCACGCCAGTCTATTTCAGCCATGATGGACATTTGTCCGGAATATGCAAATGTGGAAGAAGACGGGAATCTTGTTCAGGTAGACCCGGATGACGTGGAGATCGGAACCGTGATCGTGATAAAGCCGGGTGAACGTATTCCACTGGATGGCGTTGTTGTAGAAGGTGAATCCATGATCGATACTGCGGCATTGACGGGAGAGTCTGTTCCTAGAAGGGCAGTTGCCGGTGATGAGATTATCAGTGGTTGTGTCAATGGAAGCGGTACGTTGAAAGTTCGTACGATAAAAGAATTTGATGATTCTACAGTTGCAAAGATTTTAGAACTTGTTGAAAATGCAAGCAGTAAGAAATCGAAAACAGAAAATTTCATTACGAGATTTGCAAAATATTATACACCGGTTGTAACGATTGGTGCAGTTATTCTGGCGGTTCTGCCACCGTTAATCCTCGGCGGAGGTTGGGGAGACTGGATTCAGAGGGCATGCATTTTCCTTGTTATCTCATGCCCATGTGCACTTGTTATTTCCGTACCGCTTGGATTTTTCGGTGGAATCGGAGCAGCATCTAAAATTGGTGTACTTGTAAAAGGAAGTAACTACTTAGAAGCCGTTGCGGAGATGACAACGATTGTATTTGACAAAACAGGTACATTGACGAAAGGCGAATTCAAAGTATCCGAGTTGAAACCAGCCAATTGTACAGAAGCGGAATTGTTGGAGCTTGCGGCATTAGGAGAAGGGTATTCTACACATCCGATTGCAAATTCTATCAAAGAAGCATATGCACAAAATATTGATATGAATCGTGTGTCAGATGCGGAAGAAGAAGCCGGACACGGTGTAAATGTTAAGATTGACGGTCAGGAAGTGCTGATTGGTAACGAGAAACTGATGAAAGCACATCAGGTTGAATATGTGCCATGTGAGAGTGCAGGAACAATCGTATATGTTGCAAAAGCAGGAACATTTGCAGGAGCGATTGTAATTTCCGATACGATTAAAGAAGGTGCCAAAGAGGCAATTCATGATATGAAACAGGTCGGCGTAAAGAAATGCGTTATGTTGACAGGTGACCGTCAGGCAGCAGCACAGGCAGTTGCAGACGAATTGGCTTTGGATGAAGTTCACGCAGAGCTGCTTCCAGGAGACAAAGTATCACAAGTCGAAACTTTGTTGTCAAGTCAGGAAAACAAAGAAAAATTGGCATTTGTCGGAGATGGAATCAATGATGCGCCGGTACTTTCCAGAGCAGACATCGGCATTGCGATGGGAAGCATGGGATCGGATGCAGCAATCGAAGCGGCAGATGTTGTATTGATGGATGATGATGTGAGAAAGATCGCATCGGTTGTAAAAATTGCAAGAAAAACACTTCGCATTGTAAAACAAAACATTGTATTTGCGCTTGCAGTCAAGGCATTGGTATTGATCCTGGGTGCGCTTGGTATGGCAAATATGTGGGAAGCTGTATTTGCAGATGTTGGAGTATCAGTCATTGCAATTTTGAACTCAATGAGAGCGTTGAAATGAACCACAGGGATGGGGATAACTGGCTTTTTTGCTTGCAAAAAAGCCAGTTATCCCCGTCCCTACAGACTGTCCGATAAGTCACTTCTTTCCCATTTTATTCTGTGATGTTGTATAAT
>OIZF01000491.1_pt1 | contig 27259 bp, 30 predicted proteins | sample 1588471 | NCBI WGS metagenome assembly OIZF01 (sample SAMN03283279) | human gut metagenome | biome: human-associated habitat; material: feces | host: Homo sapiens | place: Peru | collected 2012
CTTCTGTGTCAAACAGCAATCGGTAGTTCTTATCCGCATAAGTATCCACCTCGCAATGTCCGACACAGACAAAGTTTCCTGCCCGTCTTAAGCCTTCACGAAATCCCCCGATTCCGCTAAAGAGATCAAAAAATTGAATGGTTGCGGCTATCAACCTCCTTTTTGCTGATAAAAACAGGCGGCATGATCTCTCATACCGCCCTTCGTTATTCTGTATCAATTGGTTACCATTCTGTTGGTTCTTCTGCTTTGGATTCTTCCGGATCAGTCTCTCCTTCTGGTTCAGTTTCCTCTTCCGGTTCACTTTCCCCTTCTGGTTTGTTTTCCTCTTTCGGTTCACTTTCTCCATCCGGTTCGGCTTCCTCTTCTGGTTCACTTTCCCTTTCCGGCTCAGTTCTTTCTTCCGGTTGAGTTTCTTCTGTTCCCAATTCTCCAGTTGTCTGTTCGGATTCTTCAGGCTGCTCTTTGCTTTGCCATTCGACCTCTACCTTTTCCAGTGCTTCTTCTATAATCTGAATTAAGAAGTCTTTCTGTTTCATGTGTTTCTTTCCGATGACTACTTTTAATCTCTGGAATAATTCCTCTGATACCTGTACTGCTACTGTTCTTACTGCTCCCATGCTTATTTCTCCTTTTCCTTCCACTCTGTTGAAATGTTCTTCAATGACCTGTTGTAAAAATTTTTGTGTGCTGCTTTCTGTGAGTTCAATCTCTTCTCTTACTTTCTCATGTAAGTCCATCGGGATCTTTCCGCAGATATTTTTCATCTCTGCCATAACCTTTCTCCTTTCACTTTTGCTACACACAACATACTCCAAAGCCGCATGGAAAGCTATTCACAATACCCACCAAAGATATCGATGCATTTCTTGCCTTACCCCTAGCAGATCCAACAATGTATGTATCGTGCAATCATAGGCCTCACCCCCTTTACAAATTTTCCATTTGAGATAGAAAATCCATCATCTGATCTGGTATTTCTTCCGATGATGGTTTCGTTTTCAATTGTTCCGTAGTGCCACATATTCCTAATTCCCGAACACTTTCTTTTATCGTCTTTTGAATGACTTCTTCCATCCATTTCCGATCCTCTTTTTCCAGAATTGCCTGAACCAGATACTGGCTTTTCTGCCCTTCTGGAACACTTTGAAATTTCTCCCATGCCCTCTGGTGTTCTGGATTTTTCAGGTTCGGGCGGAACGAATATACCGGGCGTGTCATCTCGTCCACATCTGCTCTACAATCCGTTCATACCCTGTTGCGTTGGCATGGACGTCCTCTATAAAAACGGGGCGGCAAATCGCGTCCTGTGCGGTCACGTGGCGTTTTAAAATTGCGGAGCCTCCCCCCATAAATACGGTGGGTACTGCCCGGAGATCAAACCCGGATTCTGTCACCGCAGACAGTATTCTTTCTATATATTTCCGTCCGTTTTCCTGTATGATCCGTCTGGCCTCCTCTGCCATACTGCAAGATTCCCCCCGAAGCACACGCTCAATTTGAGTTTCTGTTACAGACAGTCCGGTATTTCTACGCACCTGTTCTGCTGTCTCATCAATACATCGGATCACTCCAAGCTCCAGACTCCTGCACGTTGCTGCATTCGGAACAGCATTGTCCAGCCTCATAAGGTCAACGGTCCAGCCACCAATATCAACAAGCAGAACAGACGGTTCATTCTTCAGATACTCTGGATGCAGAGCAAGCGCAGAGTATCCCTGTGGGAACAGTTTCACATCTTTTATTGTTATCTCATATAATTCACTTTCATATAAAAATCGCACTGGCTGCTCTTTCCGCAACAGATACTCCCTGAATCCCTGTTTCTCTCTTCCAAAACTTGAAAGCGGAAGTCCGACAGCCAGAATTACCTCTGTCTTTCGTTCCGCTTTCCGATGCTTGATTTCTTCTGCAATGGCTGCCAACGTCAGCAGATAATAATTATCATTGGACGTTTTATTTTTTACCAGTGTCTGTCTCCCTGTACCACAGACGTAATACTTTCCCTGATACTGCAGAACATTCTGCATGGTATACGGCTCGTAATCATACCTGATAATTCCACTTGGGAAAGACACTTGTCTTGTTTTTATTGCATAATAGCCGTGATCAATTCCTATGATTATCACAATCACACCCTTTCATTTTTCTGTTTAACGTAAGGTCAAAAATGCTTTCACTGCTGCAACGGATTGTTGCAAAAGTGCCATTCGTGAACACTTTTCCACGTTCCAGCGTCCCAAAACCTGCGGAAAATCTGGCTTTTTTATACCACTATCGCCAGAGGAACACTACTGTTCCTTCCCAGCCGGTTATAAAAGATCCCTCTCCCGGCGGCGGTCAAGCCTGTCCGGGGGAGGGATATATCGCAAGTTTCCTTTTTGAACAATTGCTTGTCTTTTTATTTTTATGAGATGTTTTTCCTGCTTTTGTAAAATGGGAAGATACTCCGGTTCTGACAAAAACTTCCGTATATAATTCCCCTTTTCTCCCAGCCTGTTATCATTTTCTAACAGCTCCATTTCCACCATGTAATGGGTATCTGGATGAAATCTCTTCTCACACAAAATGCTGTCCCCTTTTATATAATCAGATTTAGCCGATTCTCTTGCTGCCGCCAAGAGTTCATAAATACTTACTTCCACCTCTTATCACCTCCCAAAAGACCAGAAAAAAGCAGACCTCTTAATCGAAGTCTGCTCCTGTCGGATATGGTAATCCTCTTTCTTCATATTTTTTATCGATATAATTTCGAATCCATTCCCTGTATTCTTCCGTTAATGCCAGTTCCTGAAATTCTAACAACCACTTTTCCCCTTTTGCTTCGTCATCAAGCCATCGATCTTCTATGCACTCCGGCTCATCTAACATTTTCATCATCGCTTCAAATGGCTCTTTTACATCATCACCAAATTCTTTCCATAAGGCGATTCCATAGTTCTCCAGTTCAAAAAATTCTGTCAGATATGTCAATCGTTCCATATCCCCCAATGTCATTCTTTTTTCACCTGACAATAATGCTCGATCTCTTTTGCCACATAGATTTAAAAATTTTCTCTTTTCCATCTCCACATCCATTATACTTTTGCCTCTTCCTGTTAAAAATAATTCCTTATTACGACACATTATAAAATTTAAATTCTTTAGAATCAATATATATGTTTCTGTATTACGAAACTTTTTATTTTATAAGGGGAGTTCATCATTATGCAAAAGATTAGACCAGATATGGATATTGGTAAAAATATCCAAGCAATTCGATATAAAAACAATATGACTCAAGACCAAGTAGTTGCAAAATTAAATCTTATGGGTATCTCCATCACCAAAAGTACCTATGCCAAACTGGAAACAAATCGCATGAACATTAAGGCATCTGAATTAGTTGCACTTGCAAAACTCTTTCATACCGATATCAATGCTTTCTTTTCCGGCTTGCTATAGTTCGACATTCCCCGACTCCCTGTGTATATAATAGCATATTAAAAATAAGAACCAGTCTATATTCTTATCGGATATAAACCAGTTCTTTTTTCTTATCAAATAATATAAAAGTGACAGGGAATTCAGATTCTTATCTTCTGTCACTCATGTAATTATTATTTTAAATTTAATGAATTTACCCATTCTTGAATTTCTTTTTCAATGTTATTTTCTATATAAACGTCATACACATTTTTCCACATTATCTGTGTATACTGTTATTTTCAACCCCATAATTATAACTTGGTACACGCTATACACTACTATAAACTGTACTCCATTTTAGGGAATCCTAAAAGTATCTCGTCATAAGAACTCATATCCATCTCGTTCTTCATAATCTCAGGTCTGTATTTCTTATCACTCATTTCCACACTGCTTCGGGATTTTTTATCCATCCAGTCAAGATCAGCCTTTGTATATGGAACTTTCGGCTCAATCTCAAATAAATCTGCTTTTACTTCCTCTGCAATCATCTCTGCTACTTTTTTTGTTGTTCCGCTTGCACTGAAAAATGCCACTAATTTTTTACTCATAATAAAAGGCCCCTTTCTTTGCGAATTTCTCGCATAAAAATAGATGTATAAGATTTGATTTTCTCTTATACATCTATTTTATACCTCATTATTTTATTATGTCTAATGCTTATATCGAATCTTCTTCTATGCCTGAAAAGCATTTATTTCTTCTATCATTTTACTGACTGCCAGAGAATATGGGATGTTTCGCCTCCAGGCAATCACAGTGCTTGTGGTGATTTCAGGAGAAATTCTTCGCTGTACAAGAATATCCTCTCGCCAATACTTTGCAGCTCCCTCGATCGATATCGGATATCCCAGTCCATTTGCCGCCATTACTCCTGCATTGGTTCCAAGATTGCTTGTAAAAGCGATCTGCAGTTTCAAAAAATCTTTTCCAAACCAATTAGCAAGTTCACTTTGAACATTCACTCTTTCGGGCAGGATCAACGGTTTTCCAATGAGATCTTCCTTTTTTATAAACTCTTTTTCAGCCAGTGGATCATCCGGCCTCATTCCAACACACCAGTGATCGCAGTCTGTGATCCGGATATAATCCAGCCCTTCCGTGTCCACCGGCTCCAGGAATAATGCAATGTCTACAAGTCCTTTGTTCATCATCTCATACACTGCATCTGCTGTTGCAGTATGCAACACAATCTGAACAAGCGGATATTTTTCTTTATATGTTTTACATATCTTCGCCAATGTCTCCACTGCTGCAAATTCACCGCATCCAATGGTTATCGTGCCCTCTACAACCTCTTTTTTCCCTTTCAGTTCCTCAAGCGTCCTTTCCTCAAGATTAAGAATCTCCAAGGCACGCCTTTTTAATAAAATCCCTTCATCAGTGAGCGATATTTTCTTCCCGTTTCGAATAAATAATGTTATTCCAAGCTCCTCTTCAAATGCCGCCATCTGTCTTGATAACGTTGGCTGTGTAATATGCAATTGTTCTGCTGCTTTTGTAAAGCTCTGTTCTTTTGCTACTGTCAGAAAATAGCGTAATAGTCTTAATTCCATGTTTTTTTATTCCTGCTTTTTTGTTGTAACTATTCTAATTTCTTGCATAACTGTTTATTTTTATACATATACGTATCTGCATCATCCAATAACATCTGCATTGTACACAACATATCATCGGAGGATAATGCCCATCCTGATATCTCAATCCAAGAAGAATATCATCCAAATATTTAATTAATTCATCATTTTGGTTTCTTTCTTTTTCCTGTGATTTTTTCTACCTCCAGAACATATACAAGTGTTCTGGAAATCGCTGCAGGATTAAAGTAAACATCTTTTCCCATATGATAATGAGACATAATTTTCTTTAATGCATCCATCTTTTCTTCATCACTAAGAATTCTGATTTGGCCCCTGCCAATCACACTTTCATATGCCATTGTACAATAACCTTTTTCCTCAAAATACTGAAGCTGATGTTTGCAGTCCATCTCAAATGATGCTCTGTTATCCTTTTTAATAAGATCTACTTTATAACCTTCCAGTGCACTGTGAAAATACAGATTTATTTTCCCATCAACCATTTCCATTCCAAAATTCAATGGTAAAATATACGGATATCCATTATCATTCAGTGCCAATCTGCAAACATCACATTTTTTCATAACTTCTATTATTTCATTGAACTCTGATATTTCTCTGTTTCTCTGTCTCATATTTTTATTCTACCTTTCAGGCAAACTAATCCGTATTATTGCGGCAATTCTATTTTACTTTCGAAGAAGATGATGTTAGAAGCACCAGCCAACTAAATGACTGATGCTTCTAACATCAATATACTTTATTTTGTATAAACTGTATTCCCTTTTGCAATTACTTCAACAAGCTGAAGTTCCTGGTCAAGAATACAAAGATCAGCATCATAGCCTTCTTCAACCTTACCTTTTCCTTTAAGACGAAGAATATCTGCTGGATTAGATGTAATTGTAGAAATAGCTATTTCTAAAGGAATTTCTGTTTTAAATACACATTCCTTTACTTCCTTCAGAAGGCAGCTGGACTGTCCAACGCCCATTCCAAGGAATTCGCCATCACTACTGTACATCGGAAGGCTTCCCTGTCCATCAGAAGAAATTGTCATGCGGTCAGGATTTACTCCTGCATCTAACATCCGTTTGATACCATTACATACACGTACCTCATCACAGATAGTTTCCCAATAATCAATATCTTCATTTCCGGTAAAGTCTACTGCTCCGCCTTTCAGCGCATACTCAATCGACTTACAGAAAAGCATCTCATTTCGATTAATATGTGTTGGCAGTATTTGAGAAGCCGGTATCTCTGTCTCATCTACTACCCGTTCAATAAGATCTAAGCATCTCGGACTGTCGCCAAGATGAACATTTACAATACCAGCTTTCCCGGAAAGAACACCACCAAGTCTCGTATCCGCAACGACACGTGTAAATTCCTCAAAAGTCGGCTGTGAAGAACGATGATCAGAAATCGCGATTTCTCCGGTTCCAATGATTTCCTGAATCATCATAATATCTTTCACAATACTGTCAGTCAACGTGCGAACCGGAATCTGATAACTGCCTGTATAACAGTATGCAGACATTCCCTGCTCATTCAATCCTTTTGTCTTTGCAACCAGTGCGCACATATCACGGCCGATTCCATCTGTTCCAAGACAGCCAACAACTGTTGTTACTCCAAACTTCGTAATTCCTTCCATAGTTGCTTCCGGAGTACGATTGGCGAATCCGCCTTCGCCACCGCCTCCGAGTACATGAACATGACTATCAATGAATCCTGGAGTTAAAAGCAACCCCTCTCCATTGATTATTTCTGCCTCAGAAAGAAATCCGTCTGCGGATATAGAACCTGCATCTTTAATCTTGACAATCTTATCATTGATTGTAAGTACATCTTTTTTCCCCAGATGCTTTGGGGCATAAACATCAATATTCTGAATTAATTTCATCATAAATCACTCCTAATTACCAACTGCATATTTTAGAATCCAATTCCAACTGCAATAAGAATTGTAATGATTGCACCTATCATTAAGACGCCAAGGAATTTCCACATGAATTTAACCCAGTTAGACCACTCAATCTTTGCAATTGCAAGAGATCCAATCAGACATCCGGATGTAGGAACGATCAGGTTTGTAAATGCATCGCCAAGCTGGAATGCAACTACCGCTGTCTGACGTGAAACACCTAACAGATCTGACAATGGAGCCATGATTGGCATTGTGATCGCAGCCTGTCCTGTTCCGGATACAACGAAGAAGTTGAATATGGACTGGAACAGATACATAAGTACTGCTGCAACTGCTCCGGAAACTCCAGACAGTGCATTTGAAATATTATACATAATTGTATTGATAACTGTAGGTGTTGTCGGATCAGATCCACCAAGAACCTGCATGATACCCTGAGCCATAGCAACAACAAGCGCTGCACCGATCAGGTCTTTTGCTCCATCTTTGAAAGAAGTTGCAATATCATTCAATCTCATATCGTTCAGCTTAAAGATGACTCCGATCACACCGGAAACAATTCCCATAATGAAGAACTGTGTAGCAATCTCTGGCATGTAGTATCCTTGAGTCATAACTCCCCAAATTACCCATACTACTGTAGCAGCCAATGTCAGAAGAACTAAAATATGTCCAAGACCAAATGAATGTCCTTCGTCAATTCCTGTTTTTTCATTCTGCTCACGGAAATATGAATCCGTCTTATATGCGATTGAGATCGTCGGAGTCTTTTTAATCTTTGATGCATAGAACATAGTCATTCCACAGCCAAGTGCTGTAAATACTACCCACATTACCATACGGAATCCTGCTCCGGAGAATACGTCAATACCTGCAATTCCCTGTGCAATACCTACAGAGAATGGATTCATCCAAGATGAACCGAAACCAATCTGTGTTGCAACATAAGTAACAAGAACTGCAATAACTGAATCATATCCAACTGCTACAAACAACGGACAAAGAATCATAGTAAACGGAAGTGCTTCTTCTCCCATCCCGAAAACTGCTCCACCAAGAGAAAACAGTACGAAAAGTACCGGAATCAGCAGTTTCTCAGCTCCCTTTGCCTTACGGATCAATCCAATCAATCCTGATTCAATCGCACCCGTACGGATCATGATGCCAAATGCACCACCTACAACCATAAGGAATGCAATAATCTCGATTGCAGAACTGCTTACAATTCCGTTATACATATAGTTGAAGAATCCTGTTCCCCCATCTCCGCTAAAGAGTGCTACTCCTTCCGTTACTACGTTCCCTGCATCATCTGTCAGATACTGGAAACTTCCGTCTTTGATTACTGTACGGGTTTTCTCAACACCATTGATCATGTACGAAATATCCTGTGTTTCGTAAAATCCCTTTGGTACAAGAAAAGTCAGAAGTGCTGCGACAACAACTACCAGAAAGATAATAATGTAGGTGTCAGGCACTTGAAATCCCTTGTTAAAAGACTTTAACCCTTTTCCTTCTTTTTTGCTCATTTTGAGTCCCTCCCATTTTTGATATACTGTATTAGTGTACCATAGAATGCTCAAAATCTAACTAAAAATTTACATATTTTATCAATTTACGATGTCTTTTTCAAATAATATAAAGCGTTTTACTCTTTCGGATTATCTCCATACCGATAAGGTACTGTGGCTGCCGGAACAACAGCCGAAGCCGGTTCTGTATGTATATCCTGATCATCAAAAAAGATATGTGCCCCAAATGCCGCAAGTACTTCTGTCTTGCTGACTCCACCAAGGAAAAATGCTTCATTAATGGATACACCCCAATTGCGGAGTGTTTTCACTGCACGTTCATGCGCAGGAGCATTTCTTGATGTGACAAGTGCTGTTCGAATCGGCTGAATATCTTTTTCTTTAAACATCTGCTGCACATAAGACAATTTTGTCAGGAAGTTGGCAAAAGGTCCTTTCGCCATCGGCGTGTTCGCATTTGCTTTCTCATGCTCTTCAAATGCCTGTATTCCGTTCTTCTGGAAAATCTTTTCAGATTCAGCAGAAAATAGCACTGCATCTCCGTCAAAAGCAATACGAATCTGATCAATCTTTTGCTTTGAATCAGCATGTGCTTCACCCGTAAGAATACGTCCTGCTGCAATCCCATCATTGATTGCCGACTGTACATCATCTGAATTTGCTGACAAAAACAAGTCTGTCTTAAAAGCCTTTAAATAAGGAGCTATTTCTGCGCCGCTTGTCAACGTAGCTCTCGTAATATCCAAGCCATAATGCTGTATAGAATTAAAAATACGAAGACATGTATTTGCATTATTTCGTGACATAATGATTACTTCCACCAGTCTTCCCAATTCTGTATTATTCAGCTCTAAAAATGCTTTAATCAATTGAAATGCTGCACCTTTTTGGAGAATCTCATTCTCATGTGCTACCTGATAAGCTTCATATGCTTCAACACCTTGTTCTTCAAATATTTTATTCTCCTGTTCAAGATTAAATAAGGCTCTTGAACTAATCCCTATTACAAGAGGTTTTGATAAATCATATGGCATATTTCATCGCCTCCGATCAAGAAAAGAATCACCTATCACTCACATCTTTCTTAAATTATATGTTTCCATCTTATTAGACACAAGTAAAAATATAGATTATTTTTCATTAACCATTAAATATCAACAAATTTCCCGCCTATCTTTTAAATTCTACTGCATGTTTTCTCTTCCACAACGGAAATAAGTTACGCTGACATACGTAATTCTTTCGTTCATCTATCGCAATCGCATGAAAGAATGTCTTCCACATATCCGTATACTCATCTTCATAATCTTCTGTCTTTCTCAATGTCTGAAATTCTTCATCCGTCAGATAGCGGAGATAATTCTCTCCGTCTTTTGGATGAACACAAGCTGTTTTACGATTATCATCTATAATCATCCAATATTCTGAAGGCATACGATCTGCAAAATGTCTGCCTACCATCATAATGACATCACTTTTCGGCTCTAGATGACTGACATAAACATTGCTTGAGTTCAACCGTTCAAATCGCGCAAACTCTCTGAAATGATGGCTTTCATTGGACACTTTACGACGCAATTCCAGTATCCGCATCACATACGGATTCGTATATTGCTGTAGTACACTCTCTCCAGTTTTGAATCCGACACGAAGAAAATTATAAATTGCCTGCAGTGCATCTTCCTCGACAGACAAAGTCGCCAGATAGATATTCAGATATGCTTCATCCGAAATATCTCTCCGGATCGAGCGAATTACTTTTTCTGCTTTGGAAAGATCTTGTTCTATATGAATATATTCATCAAATATCGTTTGCTGAAATATTGGTTCTTTCTTTAATTGTATTTGGTCATGGCCAATCCGCAAAGCTTCAGACCATGCATCATAGATACAGGTCATGATATCTTCCAAACGGTCTTTACAAGTAAAAATCTTCATTAGCATACTCCAAAATCAGTCAGTGTCATCTGAGTGAACGACTCATTCGCATGTTGTGTGTTCCATATATCTTTCTTATCTACACGAATTAGTTGACGTGTAATATAAGCTGCCTCAATAGGAGTATGGTACATCTGTTTCCCACCACACGTGATAAAATAATGTGCACGCTTTAATACTACTCCCATCTTTTTTAGACCATCATAATCAAGTCTGCCATAACGTCTCGCATAAGTGATACGGCTCGCTGATTTAGGTCCAATTCCAGGAACACGAAGCAGTGTTGCATAACTCGCCTTCTCTACTTCTACCGGAAACTGCTCCAAATGGCGCAATGCCCAATCGCACTTCGGATCAATCATTTCATTAAAATTCGGCTGCTCTGAAGATAATAGTTCTCCTGCCTGAAATCCATAGAACCGCAATAACCAGTCAGCCTGATACAATCTGTGTTCACGCAAAAGCGGTGGTGGCGTTCCTATCTTCGGCAATACATTGTCTTCGTTCAAAGGAATGTATGCTGAATAAAAGACACGCTTCAAGTCAAAGCCCTGATATAATGCTTGCGTCGTCTGTAACAACGTATAATCACTCTCACCTGTCGCACCAATAATCATCTGTGTGCTCTGTCCTGCCGGGGCAAAACTGCGCTTCAAACGTGACATATCACGAGGTGCCAATTGATTCGCATTCTCCCAAGTCAGTGCATAATCCAGCGACGTATATCTTTTATAAGATTCTAATGGATTCATCTGAGACCCTTGAGAAATTGCTTTGTCCTTCTTCTGAGCATTTAAGGACTCGGAAAAATGCTTTTTTGAAGCATCAGAAAAAATACCTGCATTCAAAAACTTATTTCCTCCACTTCGATCCATATATGCTGACTTTCCAATTGCCATTCTATGAGATGCGATTGTGCTCTGCACCTTACCCATGGGATTCAGAATATTCTTCATGGTCTTGTTTGGAGCCAATGTATGCAATCCTTCTTCCGTTGGCAATTCAAGATTGACACTGATACGATCTGCAAGATATCCTGCTGCCGCAAGTAACTCATCCGAAGCTCCCGGAATCGTCTTAATATGAATATAACCATTAAAATGATATTTCGTTCGAAGCAGCAATAATGTCTCGCACATCTTCTCCATCGTATAAGTCGGATTCTTTAGGATTCCGGAGCTCAAAAACAGGCCTTCAATATAATTGCGCTTATAAAACTCTACTGTTAAGTCACAGATTTCTTCCGGAGTAAAAGTAGCCCGCTTTACATCATTGCTCTTGCGATTAATACAATACTTACAATCATAAACACAATGGTTCGTCATCAAAATCTTAAGCAAGGAGATACATCTGCCATCTGCTGCAAAACTATGACAAATGCCGTATGCCTCTGCATTGCCGAGCTCTCCTTTCTTTCCCCGCCGGCTGGATCCGCTTGATGTACATGCCACATCATATTTTGCTGCGTCAGCAAGAATCTGCAGCTTTTCCTGTGTTGTATAATTACTATTCTTAATTTCTGTATTCATATTTTCATTATACGAACATTTGTTCGAAAATGCAAGCACTTTTTCGAACAAATGTTCGTATTCGATTATTTCAAAAATAGCGTACTAGTCTTATTTCCATATTTTTCTATTCCTGCATATTATTTTTCTACCAATATATATTCCATTTGTCTTTCTTTCGTTCGCATTCCCATTTTTTCATAAAATTTCTCTGCTGGAGTATTTCCTGCCCATACATTCAATGTCACTTCATAGCATCCTAACTCTTTCGCTTCATTTTTTACATATTCAAACAGGCTTTCGCCAACATGCTGACCTCGAGCCTCTTGACTGACACAAAGATCATCAATGAAAAATGTCTTAAACGGAACCATATTGTTTGAAAAAGGCTGCTCTTGTAATTGACAAAATGCATACCCTACACAAACATCATCCTCATCCACCGCAACATATATTGGCTTTTCTTTATGTTTCAAAAGCTCTCTCAATTCGTCTATCGTATATTTGGTCGTACCTGGAATAAAAATATCAGGCCTTATATCTGCATGAATTTGTAACACTTGCTCTAATAACTCTAAAATTCTTGGAATATCTTTTTCTTTAGCTTTTCTGATAATCATTTTTACCTCCATCCTTTGTCATCCTTCTGAAAAACATTTATCTACTGTTCGTTTATCACACTCCATCTTGTTATATCAGATATCAAACATTTCCCTGCAAATCATTTTTCCACATGTTGTTTTGAAAATATTTTCATAAGCTTTCAAAGCCGCTTCTTTCGATAAACCATCCTCCATAATATTCACCAGGAAATCAGCTTCTACCAATATCTGATAATCAATTTCATCAATATTATTATACGTATGATGATGTGCAATCAAATACTGCACACGCTCCGATACCTCTTGTTCAAATCCTAATTTTCTAAGCAGCTTTTCTGCTATTGCAGGACCTTCTTTTTCTTGTAGTTTTCCATTGCAATTTCCATATTTTTCTTCACAGAAATGAATTCCAATATCATGTGTCAAAGCTGCTGCTTCAATGGTAAACAAACATTTCTTATCTACATTTTCCGTTTCTGCTATCAATTTTGCATAACTATGCACTTTACAAAAATGTTGAATTCTCTTTGAATCTCCTCTATATAACTCAATCATTGCTAAATGTAATTTATTTATCATCTAAAATTTCCTCCTCTTGCGCATTATAATAATTCTCAAATCAATCCTATATTTTCCGTGGTATACATCACATTTTCATTGTTGAATCCGCATCATTAGAAACGGTTAATTCAAAATGATTTCGATTTGTTTTTATAAAACCTTCTTTTTGTAACTTTGATATCTCCGTAGACATTGCTGCACGGTCAATACAAAGATAGTCTGCTAACTGCTGCCGGTCAAAAGGAATATCAAAGGATAAAGATGAATGTCTGATAGATTCGGCTGACAGATATGACAATAATTTATCTCTTGTCGTTCGCTTGCCAACATGTGTGATTTTATCGTTCAAGATCAGTATCTTATTTGCCAGGACACTGACAAGGTTACGAATCAACTTCTGATGATGCTCGCATGCAGTTGGACAAGTAACCAAAAGCTTCTGGACATTTAGGAAAATAATTTCACAGTCCTCATCTGCTACCACACTGATATTCAAAACGGCCCCAGGGCTTGCCGCATATGGTTCTCCAAAAAAATCACCGGCATGACATTTTGATAAAATATTTCGATGCCCCCAGAGGTCTTCCTGAATAACAAGAACGCAGCCTGACACTACAAGTCCCATTACTTCTGTAGAATCTGCTGCTCTGAAAATATAAGAATCCCGCTCTTTTGAAACTGTTGTTGCCTCTACACAGTGCAATATGGATAATATCTCATTATCAGTAAGACCTTTAAAGAAAGGACTGTTCCTTAAAATGGGTAAAAATTTTTTCAAAATCGTTCCTCCTGTTGGAAATCAAACATACAAGTTGCATTTATTATACTATGATTCTAACAGAAATAAAAATTTTATGCTATAGACGGAGGGTAAAAATGATAAGAAAGATTATTCGAATTGATAAAGAAAAATGTAATGGATGCGGTGCCTGTGCAGATGCCTGTCATGAAGGTGCCATTGATATCATTAACGGAAAAGCAGAATTGGTAAGAGAACATTTCTGTGACGGACTTGGTGATTGTCTCCCGGAATGTCCTACAGGTGCCATTTCTTTTGAAGAAAGAGAGGCTCCTGCATATGATGAAGAAGCAGTGAAAGAAGCACAGAAAAAAGTATTTGCCAAAAATCAGGCAATGTCTACACACACAGGCTGTCCCGGCTCTAGAAGTATGCAGATTCAGCGATCTGAAACACCGGAAGCCATAATATCAGCTTCAAGTGTAGAGCAGCTATCAAAACTTCAGAACTGGCCAGTACAGATTAAACTTGCACCTGTAAGTGCACCATATTTTGACGGCGCAAAACTATTAATCGCAGCCGATTGTACTGCTTATGCATATGCAAGCTTTCATCAGGATTTCATTCGGAATAAGGTAACATTAATCGGCTGTCCTAAATTAGATCAGGTAGATTATAGTGAGAAATTGACTGCAATTATTCAAAACAACAACATTCAAAGTGTAACCATCGTAAGAATGGAAGTTCCTTGCTGCGGTGGTCTGGAAATGGCAGCAAAAAAGGCACTCCAGAATAGTGGAAAATTCTTACCATGGCAAGTTATAACAATAAGTATTGATGGGAAAACTATAGAATAAAAAAGGAGAATACAATAATGGATAAGAAAATGTTTTGCTTTCAGTGTGAGCAGACCGTCGGATGCACCGGATGTACAGGAAATTCCGGTGTCTGTGGGAAAAAGGCTGATACAGCCAGATTACAGGATGAACTGACGGGTGCCTTGATTGGTCTTGCAAGAGCTGTCGATAGTACAACAGCTATTTCCAAAAGAACCGGACAGGTCATAATTGAAGGGCTGTTTACCACAGTTACAAATGTAAATTTTGACGATGTCTCAATTGAAAACATGATACAAAAAGTCCGAGCTGAAAAAGAAAGACTGGTTCCTGACTGCAGCAAATGTCAGTCACCTTGCGGTAAAGCAGACGAATACGATATGCAACAGCTGTGGAATGCCAACGAAGATATACGCTCTTTGAAATCTCTAATTCTTTTCGGAATTCGTGGAATGGCTGCCTATGCCTATCATGCAAATGTTCTGAATTATGAAGATGCTGAAGTGAATCGCTTCTTCTGTGAAGCATTATTTAAGATTGGTTATGAAGAAAGTGCAGATGCACTGCTTCCTACAGTACTAAAAGTAGGAGAAATCAACCTGAAGTGTATGGCACTTCTTGATAAGGCAAATACAGAAACCTATGGGACACCAGAACCAACCAATGTTACACTTACAATAGAAAAGGGACCATTTATTGTTGTAACCGGACATGATTTGAAAGACCTGCAGATTTTACTTGAACAAACAGAGGGCAAAGGAATCAACATCTATACTCATGGCGAAATGCTTCCTGCCCATGCCTATCCACTCTTAAAAAAATTCTCACACTTAAAAGGGAATTTTGGAACTGCATGGCAGAATCAGCAAAAAGAGTTTGATCATCTTCCAGCTCCGATTCTCTACACCACCAACTGTCTGATGCCGCCAAAAAGCAGTTATGCTGACAGAGTATTTACAACAGAAATGGTTGCCTTTCCCGGTGCTGTTCATATTGATGAGAAGAAAGATTTTACGCCGGTTATTGAAAAAGCGCTGGAACTTGGTGGTTACAAGGAAGATCAGATACTCACAGGCATCAATGGCGGTACAAAAGTGACAACCGGTTTTGGTCATGCAGCCATCCTGTCCCATGCAAATACTGTGGTTGAAGCAGTAAAATCAGGTGCAATCCGTCATTTCTTTCTGGTTGCCGGCTGTGATGGCGCTAAACCTGGACGAAACTATTACACAGAATTTGTGAAACAGACACCTTCTGACAGTATTGTCCTTACTCTGGCATGCGGAAAATTCCGTTTCAATGATCTCGATCTTGGAGAAATCGGTGGTCTGCCACGACTAATGGATATGGGGCAGTGTAATGATGCTTATGGTGCGATTCAGGTTGCTGTAGCACTTGCAGATGCATTTGGATGCTCCGTAAATGAACTTCCGCTTTCCTTCGTTCTCTCTTGGTACGAACAGAAGGCCGTCTGCATCCTGTTAACACTTTTACACCTGGGTATCAAGAACATTCGTCTTGGTCCTTCTCTTCCGGCATTTTTGTCTCCTAATATTCTGAATTTTCTGGTAGAAAATTATGGTATAGCACCTATCACCACACCGGAAGAAGACATCAAAACGCTGATGAATTATAACAAATAAATTTCTGTAAATCTCTATGGAATCAACGAAGCCGATGCAGGATTCAAAAATCCTGCATCGGCTTTATGTTCAGATTACTTCTGTTTCTTTTTTGCCTCAAAATACTGGAGCTAATGTTTACAATCCATTTACAAACTCAACTGCATTTTTTATATCATCTTCATCTGGATGCCCTTTTGCAATTCCGCCAACCAGTTTAAATGGACCAAATGTGTCATAACCCTTGCATCCAAATTTTCCTATCACTTTAGAATGCTTCTTATATAAAATCTGCTCTATGGATTTATAATTGGCACTTCCGCCATAAGTACAGAGCAGAAACACCTTTTTGCCGTCTGGCAGGTTCTTCTCTGCAAAACCTAATATCGACTGATGAAATTTCGAAAAATAAATTCCTGATGCAAATCCAATCATATCATAACTGCCTAGATCTGCATCTGGCTGTTTTACAACATCAATCAAATCAACATGGCACTCTTCTGCTATGCCCTTTACTAATTTTTCTGTATTTCCATGATGCACAGATGCATATACAATTGCTTTTCTCATTTGTATTCCTTTCTCTTTCTGTCCATATTATTTACACCTCGTTTCACACTCCGCTATATAACATAAATCCTTCACCTGCTTTTATTATAACATTCACCCTATATTTACGCACTAAAAAAGGATATTGAAATCGACTTCCCAAAGACGTTACTGTTCACAGTACCTGTGACCAGCAACGCATTTCGACAGGAAGGTACTTGTGTGCAACAAACAAATTGATTTGACTTTTTTGGTACGCAAGAATAAAATAATAGCGTTGATTTTGCATTTTATTGACTGTATTCTGACAGGATGCTAAGATTTGTGCGTAAAGAACAAATCATTATTGTTAATGAGAAAAGAGGAATACAGTATGAAGGGCACAAAATTATTTAAGAATGCAAGACTAAAAGGTCAAAAAGAACTTGTTTCTATATTAGTTGAAGATGGAATTATCAAGAAAATCTCAGCAGACATACCTTATGAAAAGAGTACCGTATGTGAGGAAGTTGATTTAAATGGACAACTGGTGATTCCTCCATATGTAGATCCACATTTACATCTTGACTATGTATTTACCGCAAATCTTGGTGAGGAAAACGGATCAGGAACTCTTTTTGAAGGAATCCAGCGATGGAGTGAATCAAAAGGAAACATGTCTATCGAACAGATGAAGGAGCGCATTTACAATGGAATAAAAAAGGAGATGCTGCATGGTGTTCAAGCTATCAGAACTCATATTGATGTGACAGATCCGACATTTACAGGTCTGAAGGCAGCACTTGAGGTAAGAGATGAAGTAAAAGATATTCTTGATCTGCAAATTGTTGCATTTCCTCAGGAAGGAATGTACGCATACAAAGGCGGTGATGAGCTTGTGGAAGAAGGTCTTAAAATGGGCGCCGACTGTGTTGGTGCGATTCCTCATTTCGAACTGGCTAGAGAGTTTGGTGAAAAATCAGTCCACAAGACAATCGAACTGGCTGTCAAATATAATAAGCTTGTTGATGTGCATTGTGATGAAACAGATGATACTCAGAGTCGCTTTTTAGAGCTGTTAAATGCATTGGCACTTATGGAAGGCATAGGCACAAGAACTACAGCCAGCCACACATGTTCATTTGGATCAGCAGATAATAGCTATGCATTCAGAATGATGAAACTTTTCAAAAAATCAGGCATTAATTTCATCTCCTGTCCTACAGAGAATGTACATCTTGAAGGACGTCAGGATACCTATCCGAAGAGACGAGGAATAACAAGAGTAAAGGAACTTCATGATAACGGAATTAATGTATGTTTTGCACAGGATTCCATGTCCGATCCATGGTATCCTCTTGGAAATGGAAATATGATGATGATACTCGATCACGGAATCCATCTGGCACAGATGATGTCTCCTGAGGAAATTACGAATGATCTGGATCTCGTGACAACAAATGGAGCTGTGACCATGAACATTATGGAGCACTATGGAATCGAAGAAGGAAAGCCTGCAAACTTTATCGTGCTCGATGCTAAATCAGAATTTGAAGCAATATGTGAAAGAGCAGGGATAACTGCTTCTATCAGACATGGAGAATTTTTGTTTAAAAAAATTCCTACAAAGGTAACCGGAGCTATCGACCTGTTAAAATAAAAGGTGGGAAAATAATGTTTCAATGTAAGGATCTTCTATCGCTTACGACAATGTCGCAAGCAAAAGTAATAGCCGGATTGGGTGGTATGGAAAAAGGCATACGCTGGTCTTATAAAGCAGAAAACATCAATTTTGAGAAATGGGTACGTGGAAAAGAGCTTTTAATAGTAAGTAGTCCTGTAACACAGCGAAAGAATTTTGATCTGTATAAAACAATTGAAAAGGCGATTGAGCTTAATATGTCGTGTGCTCTTTTATTGATAGGCGAGAATTATGTTACACAGATTGACAAAAAGGTAATAGATTTAGCGGAAAACAATGATTTTCCGCTTTTTACCATGCCTTGGGATGTGCCGCTTTTAGACTTTTTTGAGGAACTTGGACACGCTATATCATATCTCGATGATAGAAAAGATATAGAGGACAGCCTGCTTGCAGAGATAATTTTTGGAAACTGTATCAACACATCCAGTATCAAGCATAAATGTAGACAGATGGGATATGATCTAGGGGTACTGGAACAAGTTTTCGTGCTGCATCTATGTGAAAAGACTTCCAAAGAGTCCTACAATAGGCCAAAATACAATGATGATGAACCATCGGATGAATGTACCCGAAAAAATCAGAGAATCACGAATGACCAGATAAGAAGTTATGCGCAAACTCTAAAAGAATATTTTGCAGAATGTAATTATCCTGCGATTGTTTCCTGCTATGGTGACAGAATTATAGGTTTTATGAGAAACTGTGCCGATGATAGAAAGAAGATAATAGCGATTTTTGAACGGTTTGATACGTTTTTGCAAAATGATTTAAATGAAATAGAATATACTCTAAATATAGGTGAAACATGCGAAAACATATCCAAGCTGCAGAAAAGCTTTCATGAAACCTCTAAGACAAACTCCGTATTGGAGCATATTAATAGGAAGAATGAAATCGTATTCTATGATGAAATTGGATTTTACCGTATGCTAATGTCGTATGAAAATACTGCACCAATGCAGCGGTTTGCAAATGAGGTGCTTAATCCTATAATACAGTATGAGAAAAAGGCTCATACGCAGTTGATGGAGACAATGTGGGCATATTTCGAGTGTGACTGCAATCTACAAAGGACAGCTGATAAACTATTTTCACATAAAAATACTGTAAAGTACAGATTACAGAGAGTAGAACAGCTTACGGGAAGGAGTTTTACAAACAGATATCAAAGTCAGGAGCTATACAATGCACTCATGATATATTATTTTCTTGAGTGAATATTCCGTGCGTAATACATATTTGGTATATGAGAACAAGTAAATGGAGACTTATTTGTTTGCAAGACACGAAAATATCCTTCTGTATTGACTTGTAAGGTGGATAAATATAATATGATTTCAACGAAAGGCAAAGGGGCCGGAAGACAAGTTCTTCTGGTCCTTTTGTTATTTACATAAAAATGAAAGATATGTCTTTAACCTATGAAATCACACAAGCAGTGGGAATAGGCAACATATCTAGAAAGTGAGGAATATAAGATTATGAACTATGGACTAATTGCAACGCTGATTGTACTGGCAATCGTAATAGGTGCAATCACAACAAAAAAATGTGAAGCGTTTCTAATCGCAGGATCAATGGTTGGAGCAATTGTTTTGTGGAAGCAGGACTTCCTGACAAAATGGGTCAGCACGCTTGAAGGAGTAATAAGTGATGAGGCATATGTCATATTGATATGTGGACTTTTCGGAAGTCTTGTGGCACTTCTTACAGCATCAAGAGGAAGTTTTGGTTTTACGAAAATTGTTACAAAAATCTGTAACACAGAAAGAAAAACATTGTTTGCCACATTTATCCTCGGAATACTAATCTTTGTTGATGATTATCTCAATGTACTATCAATCGGAACAGCAATGAAAGGCTCTTATGATAAAAAGAAAGTGCCAAGAGAAGCCCTTGCATACCTACTTGACAGTACAGGTGCTCCAGTTTGTGTATTGATACCATTTTCATCATGGGCAGCATATTTTGGAGCAATTTTCTTACAGCAGGATTGTGTAAAGAATCTTGCCGATGGAAGCCTTATGAAGACATATTTGATGGCTATTCCATATTGTGTTTATCCGATTGTAGCACTTATAATAGTATTTCTTTTCTGCATGGGCTGGTTTCCAAAGCTTGGCGGTATGAAAAAGGCATATAAGCGAGTTGCCGAAACAGGAAAAACATACAGTGATGTCAGCAGAAAATACAATATCGGGTCTGAATATGGTGAAGAAGAAGGACGAAGCGTATGGTTTTTTATTATCCCACTTGCAGTACTTGTCGGAATAGCAGTGGCAACGGGTGATTTAGTGGTGGCTGCCATTATCGCAATCCTTGTTTCTATGGTATTATATATTGCAGGAAAAATCATGACATTCTCAGAATTCTGGGATACTTTTGTAAAAGGATTTTCAGATATGCTGCCAATCATAATATTACTTATCTCTGCACTTACATTCCAAAAAATCGCAAGTGAGATGCAGATGACAGAGTTCTTCGTAGACCTTTGCAAACCTTTCATGGCAGGAAGTGTTTTCCCTATGATCGCATTTATCATCGTAGGACTTCTCGCATTTATGATTGCAAATGCCTGGGGCGTATGTACACTTGTTGCACCGGTACTTCTTCCACTTGGAGCGAGCGTTGGTGCAAATATCGTACTTGTAATGGCAGCCATCCTCTCTGGATGTGCATTTGGAAACCATGCATGCTTCTACTGTGACACAACAGTACTTGCTTCAAATGGAGCCGGAATAGATAACCTCGAACATGCAGGGTCACAACTTCCGTATGTGCTTATCGGAGCAGGAATTTCAATAGTAGGATTTTTGATATTAGGATTAGTTATGTAATCTGGAAAAACAAGATGGATAAATGCTCAAAAATATAACATATAAACATATCAATATAGGACAGCATATAACTATAAAGTTTGCTGCCTGAAAGGAGAAAATATGGACGAAAAAAAATATATTGTTACAATAGCAAGACAATTTGGCAGTCTTGGACGACCGATTGCTATGCGCATGAGCAAAAAGCTCGGCGTGGAATTTTATGACAGAGATATCGTTGAGGAGGCAGCTAAGAAGCTGAATCTTCCTGTATCAAAGATTGATGAAATAGAGGAAAGTGCAAAGAAAAAAGTACATTCTAACAGTTTCAGACGAATGATGTATCCACTCGGAACACAGGCTGACGAACTACAGGATAAACTTTTTGAGGCACAGGAAAATATCATAAAATTCCTTGCAGAAAAAGAATCCTGCATCATCGTAGGACGTTGCTCTGATTTCATACTGGCTGATGAATCAAATCTGCTCAGAATTTATATTTATGCCCCTTATGAGGAACGTGTAAAAAACTGCGTGAATGATTTGAAGATGGATGAAACAGATGCAAGAAAAATGATAAAAGCAGTTGACGAGGCAAGAGATCATTATCATATGCATTACGCCGGATTTCTACCAAATGATCAAAGATTTAAGGATATAATGATAGACAGTAGCCTGCTCGGAACAGAAGGAACGGCTGATTATCTGGTTGATGCAGTAAAGATGAAATTCGGATTGAAATAATCTGACAATTTGTACAATTTCAAAAGTACCCAGGCAACGCTTTCGGCCCTGCCTGGGTAACTTGTAAATACACTCTACAATTCAATATTTGATTCCTTTGTCATAATCCCTGTAAATTGTTCAACATCAAAACGTCTCATAAACATTTCACATTTGCACAGGAAAAAATAATAAATATTTAATCCACAACCGCTTAATCCTTCAAAATTTCCCTGACCTTTAGAAATCAATAAATCAGCATTCTCAACCTCGTCCATTGCTTCCTGAGATATTGCTCCAATAACATTACCTGGCATTCCCGTACCATTTCCAATTACCTTTTGTGCAACATCTTCCATATGCACGTATTTTGCATCCTCTAATGTTGCATCATTTAGAACCGGCTTTCCTCTTACAATTACAGATATATATAAATTAGGATTAATGTCTTGAAGAGTTGCAAGCAATAACTTGTCTGTTACAATTTCTCCGCAGTTATCTGTAAAATACACCAATCTGTTGGCATTAACTATCTCTTTGTGAAAATCCGTCAATAACTTAGAATCTATTTGTATATTTACTGCTTCATCCAATTTATCTTTCAATTCAATGTCATTCACATTTTCCAATGCTCCGAAATCAATATAATTTCCAACCATTGCATACTGTATTGCCATTTTCAAATGATTTTCAGATGTATTAACTTTATTTTCTATATACGGAAAATAATCTAGCATTAATTTATTATAATGCTGTTTGATTTCCGTGTAATCCATTGTGTTACCAAAAATTTCTTTACGGAGTTCATCCATTTGCTCGGCAACTTGAGGTGTAGTTAAACCATCACTATTTTTTACAATCTCGCTAACTTTACATTGATATTCATTTATTTTTTCTTCTGTTGCACCAACCGGATATCTATTATTATTTCGTTTTATCTGACATATTTTACATTTTTCATTTATAACCATAAGACGACTCTAATTTCCTCTCTCTGAAACTTCCGATTCACGTACATGCTTAAACAACGTAACTTCGCCTCTATATAATGCTTCTATATCATATGAAGGTTCTTCATTTTGCTCAAATGTTCCATATGCATCTACAATATATATCACTCCATCAATTTTTTGAATCTCTCCCTCAATATTAAAATTAAAAGTCACTAAATCTTCTCTCTTGAACCTAGGTTTTCCTAACATTTGTTTTTCCTCCATTAATTTTCTTGAAGCTCATCCATTTTTTATTAAAGTATTTTATTTTCCTTATAAGATTCATATATATATGACGGATTTTCGTAGTATACACTACTGTTATAATCATCGATTTTTTCACTGATAAACGAATTATAAACCTTTATCAATGCATCTATCACTGGAACCCCTTCGCTTTCCGATACTTTTTTTATTAATCTTTTATATACTTTCCCAATATCCCAGTATGTCGGAATTGCATATTTACATTCTCCTACATTATCAAATTTTCCATCTTGAATATTGCATTTTTCAATAAATTCTTCACTCACACTGTCTATATTATCGCAATGATATACATCTGCTAAATCATAAATATTTTCCAGACTTTTCTTTCCAAGGTCATTTACAATATCAGCACGTGTATTCTTTGTCTTTCGTGCAATGTAATCGATCAAACTGCACGTATAAAAAAGATCATTATCTTTTTTACTTTCTCTACCTTCACCTATCATCAAAGCACCTCGCAATCTCTATATTTCAAGCACTGTAATGCATTATCAGAGCAAAAAACTATCTGAATTCTCTACCTCAACACTCCACCGCTACTTTGATCACACCATCTCTTTTATTTTCAAAAAGCTCATATGCTTCTTCAATTCTGCTAAGAGGATATGTATGTGTAATAAGCGGTTCTGTGTTAATCTTGCCTTCTGCAATTAATTTCAGAGTTTCTTCGCAGTCACATCCGTCTACACCACCGGTTTTGAAGATGAGATTCTTTCCATACATGTCTGGAAGCGGTAACGTTTGCGCTTTGTCATAAAGTGCAACCACTGTTACAATTGCATTCGCTCTTGCACACTCCCAAGCCAGACGAAATGTTGATTCTGCTCCTGCAACTTCAAGAACCACATCCGCTCCGCCGTGCTCACTGTTAGCTTTAACAAAATCGAAACATTCTTCTGGTGAAACAGTAAGCACTTCGGGATAATGTTCCTTAATAAAATGAATACGTTCTTTATCTTTTTCACACATAATAATACGTTTTGGTTTCTTCAGCATAACACAAAGCAATGTACAGATACCTGTAGGACCAGCGCCTATGATCAACACCGTATCTTCCTCTGTAATTTCTGAAATACGTGTTGCCCAATAGCCGGTAGCAAGAACATCCCCTACCAGTAAGGCTTGTCGATCTGTAACTTCATCTGGTATTTTATTTAATCCCTGGTCTGCAAAAGGAACTCGCACATATTCTGCCTGTCCTCCATCTATACGACATCCAAGTGCCCAGCCGCCATTTTCATCTGTGCAGTTATTTACATATCCTTTCTTACAGAAAAAACACTCTCCACAAAAAGTCTCTACATTTACAGTTACTCGGTCTCCCGGTTTTACATGCGTGACAGCATTTCCAACCGCTTCGACAACTCCCACCATCTCATGCCCAATCGTTATTCCAGGAACCGCACGAGGAACACTTCCATGTTTAATATGTAAATCACTTGAGCAAATGCTTGCGAGTGTCACTTTAACAATGGCATCGCGTTCATGCATAAGCAAAGGTTTTGGCTTTTCTTTTAATTCGAATTTTCCTTTTGAAACATATGTATAAGTCTGCATTACTTTCCCTACCTCTCCCTTGTTATTCGTATTTATCGGCGAAACAAACACGTTTTAATCCAAGCAAAGCTGCGGCTCCGGAAGCACTTGTTCCGAAAAATAATACTTCTGTATCAAGATTCAGATAATCCACAATTGACCCATTGCAAAGGGTACTTCCTGTGCACAAAATTAATTCTGCATAAGAATCCCTGATTTCTTCCTTCATAACATTTCCATCTTCCACGCAAATTCCAAATTTTACTTGACCTATGTTATTCGGATTCAAATCCATTACCCGCACTTCATATTTACTTTTTGAAAGCATCTCCAACAAAGACGGCTGAAATCCAACTAAAGCAATTTTCTGAACATCCGGATAATTGGTTTCTAAAAACTGTTTCATATCTTGTGCACAAAATTCCGGTCCTTCCTTGCGACAATGGACTGTTCCCTTACACATTCCCAATGATGCCAAAACCGCATTCATAGTTGCAATAAAAATGCCTCTGTCATGAGGATTATGTTCAATATCCATCTGCAAAATATCTTCCAGCATTCCTTCAAATGTCGATGGAGCATCTGTAAACGCCTGCCCTTTGACACCTTTATATTCTGCCTGGATCATTACATCCTTCCCTGTGAGGATTGGATAATCTGTCCGTTTTGTCTTTCCGATTGCTTCTTCCGGTGTCAATGCACGACAAGAAACAGATAACTGGTCATTTTCAATCTGATGTTCTTTTAAAACCTGTTCAAAACGTTCTTTTAAAATTTCATACAATTCTTTTTTTGTCATGATCCTCTCACTTTCCCAAAAAACAATTGACGTCTTCGTCCCATTCCGATGTAAATAGTTTATCACTATCTACAATTCCACGCAATCGTCCTTCAATTAAAATTCCTGTCCTGTCTGCAAGCTTCTGTGCTTCATAAAAATCATGTGTTACAAACACAATCGTGCAGGCATGCCGTCTGTTAATTTTTTTAATCAGAGCATACAATTTTTGTTTTGTAGCAGGATCCAGTGAGGAAAATGGTTCATCAAGCAAAAGTATTTCTGGTTCAATACTCAGTGCTCTTGCCAATGCCACCCTCTGCTGTTCGCCTCCGCTTAATGTGGCTGGATACTGTCCTAAAATTGCGCTAATCTCCAACTCCCGTGCCAGCTTTTCCACACGTTCTGCTATTTCTTTTTTCGAACGTTTTTGCATTTTTAATCCATAGGCAATATTCTCTCTTGCTGTCATATGGGGAAAAAGGCAGTAATCCTGATATAAGTATCCTAATTTCCGTTCCGGCAAAGAATACGTCTCCAAGGCTCTATCATGCAACAAAATAGCTCCTGATTCCAAATCATGAAATCCTGCAATGCTTTCCAGAAGCAGTGTTTTCCCCGCACCTGTTTTTCCAATAATAGCAAGAATTTCATTTTCATGAACTGAAAATGACACGTCACACAATTTAAAGTTTCCCCTTGTCAGATTTAATTTCTGAACCACCAATAATTGTTTTTTCGCACCCGCATCAATATTTCCGTTCATATCGCTGCTGCCTCCAATCTGTTCTTGTCACGCAATGAGAAATAAACAATGACAATGCTGCAAGTATCAATAGTAAAAATGCACTGGCTAATGCTCCGTCAATCTGATTTGTACTCACATTTAAATAAATATTTCCCGGCAATGTCTCTGTTTTCATTCGTGTTACACCGACTAACATTAATGTTGCCCCAAATTCGCCCAACGCCCGTGACCAAATTAATATAAATGAACTAATCAGTGTATTTTTACACAAGGGTAATATAATTGTTCGAAACTGCTGAAATCTGGAAGCTCCCAACAATCCGGCCACTGCTTCCAGTTTGCGGTTTACCCCTTGGAATGCCATTACTATCAGTTTGATTGCAAATGGCAGATTTACTGCTAATTGTGCAAGAATAATTCCATTTTGATGAAATACAAATGGAACCCCTGCCGCTTTCAACATTTTTCCGGCAGGAGTTGAAAAAATGATCAATAAACTAAGACCAATCACAATATATGGCAATGTCATTGTAAGTTCTAATATGACCTCAATTCCGCTTCGAAATGGAATTGGCAGATGCGTTAGCACATACCCTGTCGGAATTGCTACACAAAAACACAGTATTGAAGATATCAATGCACTCTTTACGCTCATCCAAGTAGCAAAAAGTGTCTCTTTATCTTGTAAATGTTCTGCCAGTTCCACTCCACCGCGAAATATGATTATAAATACAATACTGCCGATAAAACAAATGACGAAAGCCGTCACAATATAGCATATAATTGTAAATAAATTATATATGTCTTTTTGACTATCTTTTTATATCTTCTTAAATGTCCGCAA
>OIZF01000493.1_pt1 | contig 27236 bp, 24 predicted proteins | sample 1588471 | NCBI WGS metagenome assembly OIZF01 (sample SAMN03283279) | human gut metagenome | biome: human-associated habitat; material: feces | host: Homo sapiens | place: Peru | collected 2012
AGGATTGATTCCACCTTTTGTTTTGGGGGCTTTTTTATTGTATCCTTCTCATTTTCCGACTTGCTTTTGTGGTGAAAAGTGCATTTGCAAAGTGTTAGAATGGGCTGATCTGTGCGATGTCTTGTTTTTCTTTTTTTATTTTATTACAATTTTCTGGATCGTAGCTTTATTGGCCATGGAAGCACGAAAATGTTTTAAAACTCAATTACGTGAAGTGGTTTTGGCTTTCTGTGTGTTTTGTAGTGAAGACATGAGAAATTAGCGTGGATTTTTGTAAGCTATGATAATCTTTAAAGATAAAATGGACATGAATTCATCTGTTGTCTTATTGTACTTATTGCGAATTGCGCTTGGTAATTCTGCGGAATGGAAGGAGGAAGGAAGCGTGGATTGGAAGGAGGTGATTGGGCTGGCACGGAAGCAAGGGGTGCTGGCTATTGCCTTTGATGCCTTGGAAAAAGTGCCGGCGGAGCTTCGTCCTTCTAAGAATATTTTGCTGGAGTGGTTTGGCAGGGTGAACACCATGGAACAGGTGTATGAGCTCTATGTCAATACAATCAAGGATTTGGGGCGACTTATCGGCAGAAACGGGCTTTATATGATGGTGATGAAGGGATATGGTTGTTCTCTTCACTATCCTAAACCGAATCACCGGCCTTGTGGGGATATTGATATCTTCCTGATGGATAAGGAGGGAAGGCATGACGAGGAGATGGTGAAGTCTATCGATGACGTCGTTGCCAAAGAGACGGGTGCTCAGATTTCATACGATGATGAGCATCATTCTATCTTCGCTTTCGGGAAGTGTACCGTGGAGAACCATGCTACGGTTCTTAATGTATCGCCATATAAGGTGAATATCTGGATTAATGATTTGTTGGAGGAACTCGCCAAGGATAGTACTGATGAGGCTGCTTTGGGATTGGTCTTGCCTTCTGCCAGATTTTATTCTATTCATCTGCTCCGACACATGGCTACTGATTTCGCTACGGAAAAGACGACGTTGAGGCATGTGCTGGATTGGGCTACGTTTGTGAAGTGCCATTCTGATGAGATTGACTGGGGCTTTGTGAGGGATGTTGCCCATCGGGCTAAGATGCATCTGTTTCTTGATGCCTTGAATGGGATTTGTGTGGAGTATCTGGGGTATCCCAAGGAGATGTTTCCTGTGGAAAAGGAGAATATCAGACTGAGAGATAGGGTGCTGGGGGATATTCTTCATCCTGAATTTCAGGATGAGGTGCCTCCTATGGAAAAGAGAATTGCTTATGGAATTGTCAAGACGAAGAGATTGTGGAAGAATCGGTGGAAACATAGAATGGTGTTTGATGAGAGTATCCTTTCTTCGTTTTGGAATTCTGCGATTTATCGGATGAGACACTAGAATTTTAAATAGCAGCTATCGTTTGATAGCTTTGAACTAACTATATTATTTTCAACAAATATGAATACATTTAAGAACATTAAGGTTGCAGTGGCCGGTACTGGCTACGTGGGACTGAGTATTGCCACTTTGCTGGCACAACATCATCAGGTGACTGCTGTAGATGTGGTCCCTGAAAAGGTGGAGAAACTGAATAAAAGGATTTCTCCAATACAGGATGATTATATTGAGAAATATCTGGCAGAGAAGCCGCTGAATCTGGTGGCAACATTGGATGGCAAGGCGGCTTACAAGGATGCGGACTTCGTGGTGATTGCTGCTCCTACCAACTACGACCCGGTGAAGAATTACTTCGATACTTCGCATGTGGAGGAGGTCATCGACCTGGTTTTGGAGGTGAATCCTGATGCGGTGATGGTGATCAAGAGTACCATCCCTGTGGGTTATACCCGTAGTCTCTATCTGAAGTATGCCAAGAAGGATGTGAAGAAATTCAACCTGCTCTTCTCTCCGGAGTTCCTTCGTGAGAGCAAGGCACTCTATGATAATCTCTACCCAAGTCGAATCATCGTAGGCTATCCTAAGATTATCGACCACCCTGAATTTGCTGAGGAGAATGAGGCTATCAAGCGTGTAACGGATGTGGAGATGCTGAAGGAGGCTGCCAAGACCTTTGCGGCTTTGCTGCAGGAGGGTGCTATCAAGGAGAACATCGATACACTGTTTATGGGCATGAAGGAAGCTGAGGCTGTTAAGCTCTTCGCCAACACTTACCTTGCCTTGCGCGTAAGCTACTTCAATGAGCTTGATACATACGCAGAGATGAAGGGACTTGACACAAAGGCTATCATTGACGGTGTAGGTCTCGATCCGCGTATCGGTACACACTACAACAACCCGAGCTTTGGCTATGGTGGCTATTGCTTACCTAAGGATACCAAGCAGCTTTTGGCAAACTATGCTGATGTGCCTGAGAACCTGATTGAGGCGATTGTGGAGAGTAACCGTACCCGTAAGGATTACATCGCTGATGCCGTGTTGAGAAAGGCTGGATATTATAACGAAAACAGCAGTTATGATGCCGGCAAGGAGCATGAGTGTGTGATTGGTGTCTATCGCTTGACCATGAAGTCAAACAGCGATAACTTCCGCCAGAGTGCCATCCAGGGTATCATGAAGCGTATCAAGGCTAAGGGTGCTGAGGTGATTATCTATGAGCCTACTCTGGAAGATGGAAGTACCTTCTTCGGCAGTAAGGTGGTGAATGACTTGGATCAGTTCAAGGCGCAGAGCCAGGCGATTATTGCCAACCGCTATGATGCCTGTCTGGATGATGCCAAGGAGAAGGTTTATACACGTGATATTTTTAGAAGAGATTAGTTATGGTAAAATATAATGTTGATTTAACGGGAAAGACTATCCTTGTGACAGGTGCTGCTGGCTTTATCGGCAGCAACCTGGCTTTGAGACTGTTGAAGGAAGTTAAGAACGTCAAGGTAGTTGGCATTGATAATATGAACAACTACTATGATGTGCATATCAAGGAGGAGAGACTTCGTCTGCTCCAGATGTTTGATGGCTTTACGATGGTTTATGGTAGTATTGCTGATAAAGCTGTGATGGATAAAATCTTTGAGGAGCATAAGCCTCAGGTTGTGGTGAATTTAGCTGCGCAAGCTGGTGTTCGTTATTCAATAACGAATCCAGATGCTTATATTCAGAGTAACCTTATAGGTTTCTATAATATCTTGGAGGAGTGTCGTCACCATGAGGTGGAGCACTTGGTATATGCCTCATCTTCGTCGGTATATGGATCAAATAAGAAGGTTCCTTATTCAACAGATGATAAGGTGGATAACCCCGTTAGTCTTTATGCTGCAACTAAGAAAAGTAATGAATTGATGGCTCATGCTTATTCGAAACTTTATAATATTCCGAGTACAGGACTGAGATTCTTCACTGTATATGGTCCTGCAGGTCGTCCTGATATGGCTTACTTCGGTTTTACCAATAAGTTGGTGAAGGGTGAGACTATCAAAATTTTCAATTATGGTAATTGTATGCGTGACTTCACATATGTTGATGATATAGTTGAGGGAATCGTAAGAGTGATGCAGCATGCGCCTGAGAAGCAGAATGGTGAGGACGGTTTGCCTATCCCTCCATACAAGGTGTATAATATAGGTAATTCTCATCCTGAAAACTTGTTGGAATTTGTGAACATCTTGCAGGAGGAACTGATTTGTGCAGGCGTGTTGCCAAAGGACTATGATTTTGAGGCGCATAAGGAACTGGTTGCTATGCAGCCAGGTGATGTCCCCGTAACATATGCTGATACAACTCCTTTGGAAGAGGATTTTGGTTATAAACCAAGCACACCGCTTCGCGATGGCTTACGAACATTTGCGCAGTGGTATTATTCATATTATGTGAAATAGTCATATTTCCGTGTTATGAAAATAGTAGTAACAGGTACTCGTGGTGTTCCTAACATCATGGGTGGCGTGGAGACACATTGCGAGGAACTTTTCCCGCGTGTAGCAAAGCGTGGCTTCGATGTGACGATAATACGTCGCTCCAATTATGTGCAGGATGACTTGAAGGAATGGAATGGCGTGAAGCTTGTCACTATTCCTTCACCTAAGAAGAAGTCGTTTGAGGCTATCATCCATACTTTCCGTGCCATCAACAAGGCCAAGAAGCTTGGGGCTGACGTGCTGCACATTCATGCTATCGGTCCTGCCTTGCTCGTTCCCTATGCAAAGTTATTGGGCATGAAGGTGGTGTTTACGCATCATGGTCCTGACTATGACAGGGACAAGTGGGGTTTTGCTGCAAAGACCATATTGAAGATGGGCGAGAGGATGGGATGTATGTTTGCGGATGACGTCATTGTAATCTCAAACGTCATTAAGAACCTTATTGCCAAGAAGTATGGCAGGACTAAGAACGTACATCTTATATATAATGGTGTGTCGAAGCCAGAGATTTGCGACTATCCAGAATATTTTAATGAACTTGGTATAGAGAAGGGTAAATATGTCTTGGGTATGTGCCGTTTTGTTCCAGAGAAGAATCTGCACCATCTTGTAGAGGCATTCGTGAAATGGAAGAAGGCTAATGCTGATGCTACAGACATGAAACTGGTGCTGGCTGGTGATACAGACTTCGAAGACAGCTATTCAATGGGATTGAAGGAGATGGCTCGTAAGAATGGTGTGGTCCTGACCGGCTTTATCAAAGGCAAGAAGCTCCATTCGCTCCTGACCAACTGTAAGTGCTACTGCTTGCCCTCATCACACGAGGGACTTCCCATCGCATTGTTGGAGGCAATGAGCTATGGTGTGAAGGTTGTGGTAAGCGATATTCCTGCCAACTTAGAGGTAGGCTTGCCCAAGGACGACTACTTCCATTGCGGCGACGTGGACGAGTTGTCGCAGAAGCTCGGAAAAATAATAGAGCAGCCCTTACAGCACATCAACTATGACATGAGTAAGTATGACTGGGACAAGATTGCTGATGAAGTAGCAGACATCTACAAAAAACACGAAAAGTAAAGCATATTTATTATTCTGATGATTGATATATACGACAAGTTTTTTCAACTGTTGCGTTTGACAATCGGCTCTTCTACTGATATACCTCTAATTCAGAAAGAAGAATGGAAGAGTGTCTATGAGATTGCCCAAAAGCAGTCATTGATGGGTGTAATCTTTGATGGAATCCAGAAAATGAGCGATGCAACTAAATCAGCAGGTGATTCGATGGAGATGGATATTAACTTACTGATGAATTGGATGGGGATATGCAGGCAGATAGAAAAACGCAATCATCAATTAGACGAGGCTGTTGGCAAAGTAACTGCATGGTTTGAGAAGAAAGGCTTTCGCTCTTGCATCTTGAAAGGACAAGGGAATGCCTTGATGTATCCTTGTCAGGGGCATCGCACAGCTGGCGACATTGACATCTGGGTATCGGGAAAGCCATCGGAAGTAATTCAGTTTGTCCATTCCATTTTGCCAAAAGAAAAGGCGAGTTATCATCATATATCCTTTCCTGACATCAATGGAATTCCAGTAGAAGTGCATTATCGCCCTTGTTACTTGCAGAATCCGCTGCATAATCATCGTTTGCAGAAGTACTTTAGGAAGACTACCGAAGAACAATTTTTGCATAAGGTACGTATTGAAGAAGTGGAATTCGCTATACCAACAGCGAGATTTAATATTATCTATCAACTTGTCCATATCTACAATCATCTGTTTCAAGAAGGAATTGGACTGAGGCAAATTGTGGATTACTACTTTGTGGTAAACCAGTGGCACACAGATGGGATGAAATCTAAAAATCAAGTAGTCTTACAAGGTGAATTAAAACGTTTGGGACTTAGAAAATTTACTGGAGCTGTGATGTATGTACTGCATGAGGCTTTGGGACTGCCGGAGGAGAAGATGATTGCTCCGATGGACGAGAGGAGGGGAAGGTTGTTGTTGGCGGAAATATTGAGTGGCGGCAACTTCGGACAATATGATGAACGATATAGGTTCGGACACAGTTCCTTCGGACATAACATGCAGAGATTGTGCCGAGATTTACGTTTGGTGAGGTTTTATCCTGCCGAGGCACTAAGTGAGCCAATCTTCAGAACTTGGCATTTCTTCTGGAGGTTATGCCACAAATAAAACTAGCTTGGATTGCAGATGATGTGGAAGGTGCCGCTGTTTATTGGAGCTAAGTTCAAGTGATAGGCTCATTATTTGTGAATACACAGAACATCATAAACATCTTAAAATTAGAAAAGTAATGTGGTGGAAAATAATTTTAGGAGTAATAGGATTAGCTGTCGTTGGTTTTATTGGTATGGTCATCAAGATGGCTGTGACAGATGCAAAAGAAGAAATAAGGGATATAGAGGAAGCAAGTAAGTTGGGGAAATAAGAGAAAAACAATGACACATCTTTGCTACATATATATTGAAAACTATAAAAAGTTGCGGCAGGTAGGTATTGTAATAGACCCTCATTATCAGTATAACCTCAATATACAAGAGAGGTGCTTGACTATAGAGAAAAAGCCTTCCATACCGAATTCCTTTTGGGGGGAAGGGGTGTATTCGTTATCTGCCATTGTTGGTGGAAATGGGGTTGGTAAAAGTACGGTGCTGAGATTTATTCTTGACGCTGTTGTTGAAGGTGCTGCCAACCAAGACCTTCAAGGGTGTATCATCTTTGAAAAAGATGGTAACTTGTACAAATGTACACGCAATTGTGAGTTGAATATCATTGGTATTAGTAATGTCAAAATCATAAAAACGGACAATGAAAGTATCAATACATTTTTCTATAGTGGTCATTTTTCTCCCCTATTCGACTATAATGATGTAAGAACAGTAGAATTGACTGGAATGTATAATGCAACAGATAACTTCAGACTTATCAAAGATTTGCAAGATTATTCCAATGTGGACACGATTCACTTGTCAAACAATATACAGTCTCACTTTTTTGCCTATCAAGCCCAAAACAATTATAGAATTTGCTATTTGTTAAGTCAACAGCACATAAGAGAGTGTTTGGATGACCTTAATTTCCCTAAGTACATAATTATCAATGCCAACACCTCAGGTATAAAAGCTATAGAAGTAAACTATTCCGGTAAATTTAATGGTTATCAGATACCAGACTTTAAAAGAATCAGAAATAGCATTAAAGATAATGTTCTTGCAAATCTGATATATTACAATTTGATTAATACCATTGCGGATCAAGATTTTATCAGAACAGAAGCGTATAATTTCCTTGTAAGATGGTGTAATACCTATAATGAAGACACCCATAATATTCTAAATTTCTATCGAGAATATGTGGCTAATGAACAAATGAATGAGACACTAAGAACATTTTTGAATGATATACATTGGTGCTTGGAGATAGTGGACGAAATCTGTTCTTTTGATGATAATATTGGATATTATATAGATATTCGGAATGAAGACGGAAGCCTTTATAACTTAGTAGAGCATTTACTTTCTAATCGAATCTATTTGACTGCCAAATTCTTTGATATGTCATATAGTCATTCTTTGCATGACATAACGGTATTAAGTTCAGGTGAGCAAGAATTGTTAAACCTCTTGTCAAGATTGTATTACGCTGTGGTTATTGGACCGACAAAGTTTGATAATCTGCGTAGTCCATCATTACTGTTACTTGATGAAGCGGAAATAGGTTTCCATCCAGAATGGCAACGTCAATATGTAAATCGACTCTGTAAGTTCATCCAATTGCTTTTGGTTCCAGCAGATCATAATTTTCAAATCGTCCTTACTTCACATTCACCCATCATACTTTCGGATATACCAAAATGTTGTACCAATTTTCTGAAAGAAGAACATGGATATGTCGTGAACAATAGGGAAGAGCAAACTGAGACGTTTGCTGAAAACATATTTAATTTGTATCGAAGATCATTTTTCATGGAAAACGGACTTATAGGTGAGTTCGCATCCAACAAGATAGATGCTCTAAAAGCGAGGATTGAGCAATGCAATTCTCGTTTAGGAATGGAAACTATACGGAAAGAGATAAACTACATTGGCGATACGTTCATAAAGGGTTACTTGCTGAAAAAACTTGACGGTATTGCAGATAGGCTCTCATATGAAGAACAGATAGCTTTTTATCAAGCTAAGATTGAAGACTTGAGGAGGCATAAGGATGAATAAAATCGAGTTTCCGCGTTTGGGAGTTGACGGAAAAGAATATGCTCGTGAGTATATTCACCAATGGTATTTGAATACTTTTCATGATGCTATCAAAAAGAGATTAAAGGGATTAGAGTATAATTCCCAAAGTAAAGGGCAAAAGGAGTTCGTTCGAAAGCTAATTTTTAATCTTCCTCTCCTGTTAACAGGAACTCCACCAAAATTAAAAGCATTCATAGACTCTCTTCATGTTGAGTACACAGATATTGCAACCAAGAAAGTTTATAAGCCAAACAAAGTTAACGGAAAAAGGCGGAAGCAAACTTTTTCCAAAGGATTGCTTCAAGCAATGGGATATGAAAATTATCGTGAAAACAAATTGGTGGAACTATCCCGTATGCTTAATATAAAAGTTTGTCCTTACTGCAATCATAATTTTACTTTGTACATAGACATCATGGGAAAAACAAAAATGAAAGGGCTGTTTCAGTTCGATCATTTCTATGATAAGTCAGATTATCCTTATCTCTGTATGTCGCTATATAACCTGATACCATCATGTTCTTTATGTAATCACCAAAAGAGAACTACCTTGTTAGATTTAAGATACAATCCCTATTTTAAAGGGATTTCTGATGAATTTCATTTCAAGGTGATGGATTCTTTTCAGTTGAGAAGCGGGAAAAAGGCTGCTGATAAGATTGACATCAAAATAGAAAGGAATGTAAGCAGACAAGGTGTTGACGAGCTACAAAATGACTTGCATTTGGAAGAACAATATGGTAGGCATAAGGACATCGTACAAGAAATTTATGACAAGGCATATAATGAAACATATTATCGAAACATGCTTACTTGTATACCTGATGAGGATAGAGAAAAATTTTTGAACCAATGGTTGGGAATCTCTTTGGACAAGAATGATATAGATAAAAGGCCTCTGACTAAATTCTGTCAGGATGTTTTAAAACAGGCAAGGATGGAATATGGGAGAGGTAAGAAAATATAATAACATGAAAACGAATATACTCTTTACACTTCTTACGCTATTCTTGATAATTGCAATTACTGTTGGACTTTACTTAAAGTGGAATCCAACGGTAATTGTTGTATTGCTGGGAATTGCGTTTATTTGTTCGGTCTGTAAGTTATTCGACAATTGCAAGGAGTTGATTTTTTCTATTATCCCAAATTGCAAAACTAAGATATTTAAATTCTATCAAAAATGTATCTGTAGTTTGGTTATCAATTTGGGACGTAAAATTAACCGGTGGAAATTAGAGGAAACAAGTGAAAAACAGATTTCCTTATTATCTCCTGTAGATGATTTTAAAAGACATAAAGAGTATATCATTCGTCTGAAAAATGCGATTGACAAGCCTAATGTATTCAATATAGCATTAACTGGCTCTTATGGTGCTGGCAAGAGTTCTATTCTAAAGACATTCAAAACGCATTATCAAGAATATCATTATGTCAATGTATCACTTGCGTCTTTTGTCGAAGCAAGACAACCGGAAAGTAATGATAAAAGTAATTGCAAGGAAGAAGATTGCTTTGAGGAACAGTTGGAATATAGCATATTGCAACAACTATTCTACCATGTGAAAGCCAAGAATATACCAGAGTCAAGATTCGGACGAATAGAGAGAACTTCCTATAAACATAGAATTTTGACAGTCTTGAAAGTACTGCTGTTTATTGTTTCATGCTTATTTCTCTTTTGTCAAGAAATGGTGACCAAGTATTTCTTGATTCCAACAGCATTTTTAAAAACTTCCCTCGTATTTTGGATAAGTATATCTGTTTTTCTTTTAGGTATAATTGTAATCTCGTTCCATCTCATTCTTTGCATAAAGAAGATAAGTATCAAAAACCTAAAGTTAGACAATGCCACAATAGAATTAGAAGAGAAGAAAAATGTTTCAATAATGAATCGCTATTTGGACGAAATCATTTATCTTTTCCAAGAAAAGAAATATGATGTGGTTATATTTGAAGACATTGACCGTTTTGAAAACACACATATATTCACAAAACTAAGGGAATTGAACTTAATTCTCAATCAATCAGAAGAGGTTGGCAGAAGGATTGTCTTTCTATATGCACTGAAAGATGACATATTTGCCAATGCGGAAGAGCGTACAAAGTTCTTTGATTACATTGTTCCTGTTATTCCTTTTGTTAATGTTTCCAATTCTGGAGACTTGTTCAGAAGAAAAATAGCAAATTTACATATTCCAGAGGCAGAGGTGCGCTCTTCGTTTATTACGGATATATCCGCATTTGTAAACGATATGAGGGTATTGACGAATGTCGTGAATGAGTTTGACCTATATCGTAACTTACTTGACAAAAAATTGAATAAGGAAAAATTATTGGCTATGATTCTGTATAAGAATCTCTATCCTACTGATTTTTCTTTGTTGCATCAAAACAAGGGCGTGGTCTATGAGACTTTTATATCTACAGCATTATTAAAGGATGAAATCAAAAAAGATGATTGGAAGCGATTAGAGGAAATAGACTTGGAGATACATGCTATATCAGAAGAGACTCTTCGTTCTATAGAAGAATTACGCGCTGTTATTGTTGGAAAGTTTTTGAAATTATGTCCAGGCCTTGGTTGGGAAATATACTGTGATGATAATAAAACAGATATAAGTAGTTTATTTTCTGAAGAAAATATACAGCATATTCTTACAGGAAAAATTTATTTTAGAGACAGCCGTTACAGAAATTCGTTTATACAACCTAAAGTTGATGAAATCAAGTCTTCTTTGGGAGAAAGTTATAATTATAGTCAGAGGAAACATTTAATACAATTAATTGCGGATGACAAGATAGAAGACCTAAAAGATGAACGCAAAGCTTTTATGGATGATATATCTGCCATGGAAAAATATACACTCGTAGATATTGCAAAATTAGGTAGGAATATCTTTGAGCATTTAAATATAACAAAAGGCCAAGAAAAAAAATATGAGGTTCTCAAATATCTGTTGGAGAAAGGTTATATAGACGAGAAGTATTTCTTCTATATTTCCATATTCCAAGAAGGAAGACTAACACCTTCTGATCAGGAATTCCTCCTCTCTATCAAATTCAATGCACCAAAGGAATTTGATTATAAGTTACAAGAAATTCCTTCTCTTATCCAAAATCTATCTATTGTAGATTATGACCACAAAGGAATATTGAACAAAGATTTGTTGGAATTTTGTTTACTGCATGAAGATGAGTATGAGTACGAAATCAAATGTGATGCCATTCTTAAACAAATGGTTGTTCATGAACAATATATTGATTTGCTATATAAGTTCGTGCAAGAAGGCGATTGTGTACCTACATTCATCAAGCGGTTAGTCCATATTGATAAAAATGTTTGGAAATCATTAGATATGGATATGAATCATACCAATAAGGATAAAGATTTGGTTATCTCCACGATGTTTAGGTATGCAGACATAAACGACATAAGAACTGTAAATATCTCATATCCATTCAATACTTATATAAATGATAACAACAATTATTCAGATTTGTTTGAAGATATAGAACAAGCAAGGGTTCAGAAGCTTCTAAATATGCTGGATTTAAATGTTCAATCGTTGAAAGATGACAGCAATGGTACTGACACATATTCTTATATATATGAGAACAATATGTACGCGCTGACTTTAGATAATATCAAGGTGATATTTAAGCACAATGAATTGCCTGTAGATAATTTGGATTCTGCTATTTATACTTCTATAGAAGAGACAGAACTGAATGAACTACAAGGATATGTTCATCAAGGATTACCAACGTTTGTAGAGAATCTTATATTTGCTCCAAGCAACACGAATGAGTCGTCTGATAGTATAGTGTCTTTAATGGATGAAGACATAGAGGTAAGCGATGTTATTAAACTTATCAAGCACAATGATACCATGTGGGATGATTGTAAGGGTATTATAGATAAAGATGTTGTATGTACATTGTTTACTGAAAACAAAATAAAAATGACATTTGAAAATGTGAACCATTATTGCTCTTGCTTTAATTCTTGGGAGATAGATAACACGCTCGTAACATTCATGAATCGCAATGAAAAAAAATCTATTGAAGAATTTACGAAACTTGTAGAATGTAAAGATGAACATCAAAACGAGCTGTTGTCAAGTGTCGTTTTATCAGAGAATATCAACGACAATATTGCTTACTCTATATTCAACAATAGTAGTCTAATAGATGTATGGAACAAAAAACTCTCGCAAATTAATGAAAAAAGAATAAAATATATTGTGGATAATGGTATTGTTTCTATATCACCAAATTCTTATCAATGTATTATAAAAGGACATCCACACCTGAGCAAATATCTTCTTTGTAAGAATCCTGATATTGTTATTGCTGAGTGGAAAGACTTTGTTCTTGGTATAAACACAGAAATAAAGATGATAAGTTGGATAGAATATAAAGATTACCAAAGTGTCATTCTGAATAAAATTAATCTGGAGAGTGTTACTCCATCTATTGCTGATGCTTTATTATCATACTTCTGTAAATCTGAAAATGAATTTAATTTAGCATTATATACTGAAGCAATGGAAAAGTCAAACAATCAAACTCTAAAAGTTTTAGCAAGTACATGTTGTATTGCAAAAAGAATAATTGCGGTAAATGAACTGCCTAATATTTTTGCTAAGACAAAAGGTATATTTGAAGGGCTTGAAAAGCAAGGAGAAGTTTATTCCATTTCCAAACAAATAGAAGGAGCACTACACTTTATGGACGCTCTTCACCAATTCAAGTATATCGGCAAGGTGAAAGAAAGAGGAGATTATTTTACAGGACAAGTCTTAAAACGTAAATCAAAGTAAAATGGACAACACCAATATAAATTCTTTCTCTGGCACCTCGACATCGGACCTTTCACCTGACAAACTTTCTACGGAGAGTAATGTCCGCCAGTCTGTATCTCGCTTTGGCGGAATGGGGTTGTTCTATATCGGCTGACAGACTGGTGGAGTAATCATGAATTCAGCACAAAAGGAAACTCCTCTACTTGTATCGGGTGAGTCTGAAAGAGTGATGAATTTTTGGAAAACTGCACCTCTACTCTATAATGAGCTTGTTATAGGGGATGGTGAGTTGCTTGTGTTTCGGTGATAAAAAGGAATTTAATACTTTATAAATTATGACATTAGATATTCTTAGAAACTTTATACAGTCATCTAATATAAATTTTCTATATGGTTCAGGTATTTCACGACCATATCTTTCTACTTTGGGTAATATTGAAAAATGGTTGACCAAGGTGGCAGAAGATGATAGTAAAGAGACGTATAAAGAAGTTATAAAAGCATCCTTATACAAGGCTTATTGTGAAGAAGTAATTCTCAAAAATCAATTTTTTTCAAATTTTGATAGCAATTTCTTGGAAACAAAGTCTGCTTATGCGGACTTTTTCAGCGTATGCAATGAGTTGATGAACAAGCGAAATGCTCAGTTGTTGAATAAACAAATCAATCTTTTTACAACAAACATAGACTTGCTCGCAGAAAACACCTTGGAGAAATCAGGAATAGAGTTAAATGATGGATTCCGTGGTACGCTAAAGCCTGTTTATAATGAGAGTAACTTCCAAATATCTCTTTCCAAGTCAAGTCTGCAATTTCATAAACAAGCGGAAGTTCCAATGTTTAACTTGATTAAAGTGCATGGAGCGGTTAATTGGAAAGAACAAGATGGGTCAATAAACAGTGATACGATGCTGATGTTTGATATTCAACAGGCTCTTGATAAGATAGATAAAAACTATTTTGTAAATTTGTATAAAGCAGACGGCACAGAAAAAACATACGATGAAGTAAAAACTGATGCAGATGACATTGCACTTCTTTTGCCAGATAAAGCATATGACAAGTTTTTTGATGCATATAATCAAATAGTCATGATTAATCCGACAAAGGATAAGTTTAGAACAAGTGTGCTCGATTATCATTTTTATGAGTTGATGCGTATTTATTCTAATGCATTAGAGCGTGAGAATAGTATTTTATTTGTTATGGGTTTCTCTTTTGCCGATGAACATATTGCGAAAATTACTCAACGTGCTGCTGATACAAATCCTACGCTTCAAATTGTGGTTTTCGCATACAGCGATAAAGACTTAGAAACATATAAGAAGAATTTGGAAATAGAACATGGATGCAGCAATAATAATATTTTGATATTGACACCATCTAGTTTTAGGGAATCAAATCAAGACAAGTATAATGAGTTATGTTCAAAGGTAAGTCGTTTTGACTTGAAGACTATCAATCTCCTGTTTAAGGAAATATCAAAGAACATTCATTCTGGTTATGGAACAAAATAAGAACATTTCTATCTATAATTCTGTATTCAGAATAGGAGTTGTTCATTCTGTTGATGGAAGAGTTGTTAAGGTTCTTGTAGATAAGGACAAGAATAATAGCCATTTGATTTTTCAAGGTCAACTGATAAAAAATGTAGCTGTAGGTAGCTATGTAAAGGTATTGAAGGGCTTTGAAACAATCGTTGGCAAGGTGGAATCTGAATATATTGAAGTTGATAAAAACGTTACAAATCAATATAGGTCGCAAGAGGAATCAATCAATCGTTATTTAATTATCAAACTGATAGGTCATATTGAGGAAAATTCATATAAAAAAGGATTGACAGAACTGCCGTTAATCGCCAATGAATGTCATCTTTTGACTAATCAAGAATTTGAGATGATTCATTCGTTTGGAAGCAAAGATGATGTACTTATCAAAATTGGTACAATTGCTTCAGACCCATTAGTACCGATTTCAATAGGTGTCAACAAGTTGTTTGCCAGCCATATCGGAATATTTGGTAATACCGGTAGTGGCAAGTCTTATACATTGGCAAAAATATACAGACAGTTATTCTTGACATTTAAAAATAATGAAAGTTTCAAGACCAATGCAAAGTTCCTCTTCTATGATTTTAATGGAGAATATTCCAAGGAGAATGCAATCATTGAAGGAAAGAAGATATATGACTTGTCGACTGGAACAGAAGAAGGGAAAGATAAAATACCGCTTTCAGAAGAGGATATGCTTGACGAGAATCTCCTCTGTATTTTTGCAAGCGCCACAGAGAAAACCCAAAGACCTTTCATAGTCAGATGTATCAAACTTTATAATTTAATAGGTGGAGATGTGGAGAAATTTAAGAATTATTTAAAGCAGCAAATATATTCAATTCTACAAATGTCAGATAAAGTTAAAGGGGATTTACTTATTGATTATGTAGAACAAATTCTTCCACTTAACATAAAAAATGGTATAGATATTGGCCTTCGTGATGATTTCTCATATCATTCTAGTTCACAATGTTATTATTTGAAGGATAGATCTCGTGGCTTTTTCAATTTTCAAGATAGACCGCAGATAATTTTGAATTTAAAAATTTATAAACAAGTAGATATGTTTGCCTTTTCTGATAATTTCATCACGAATTTCATCAATATCATGTATATGAGGTTGATATTTGATATGCTTGGTAATCGAGCAATGAACGAGCATATCGCTCCGGCTATCAACAAATTAAAGAGTAATGAGAAAAATATAGAGAAGGTTTTTGATTTTACAGGTAAAATCGGTTCTTTCTGGAGTAATTCGAACATTGCTGTTATCAACCTTTGTAATGTGAATACTGATATGAAAAAGTTGATACCTCTGCTCTTAACAAACAAACTTTATCGAAATTATAAAAAGAATAGAAAAGGCAATGGCTATTTGAACATTATAGTTGATGAAGCTCATAATATATTGTCTTACCAGTCAACTCGTGAAAGCGAAAGTTGGAAAGATTATCGTTTGGAAGTTTTTGAGGAAATCATTAAGGAAGGGCGTAAGTTTGGTGTCTTTATGACAATAGCCAGCCAACGCCCATCTGACATTTCATCGACAATCATATCGCAGCTTCATAATTATTTCATTCATAGGCTGATGAATGAGAAAGATATACAGCAAGTGAACAATACCATATCTTACTTGGATAAGGTTTCCGTAGAGTCCTTGCCTATACTTTCAACAGGCGTTTGTGTGTTAGCTGGGCAATTGGCAGAAATGCCTATTGTTGTGCAGATAGATAGAATAGAAGAAGAAAATAAACCTCAAAATGAGACCATCAACCTCATTGAGGCTTGGGGTAAATAATTGGCTTGTTTATATTTGACAAAGGAGTGGAAGTGTCACTGTGTAAAAATATTTAAAGAATAATTATGATGATGTAGTTGTTGATGAAAGCTGTAATAAGATGTCGTAGAGATAGAAAACTTCTTAACTCTTCTCTATAAGAAATAATTTGTAAAGTAAAACGATGATATAATTCTGTTTTGTGGCTGATGAATACATCCGCTTGGAGGTGTATGCTTACCAAGAGTGTGATGGTAATGATTTCCTTACTTATGAAGTGGAGAAGAATGTAACTATGGTAATCGACCTGCTTTAATGAGATTGCTGAGGAGTTGATTTCCTCTAAAAACATCCCGTCCTTCTTTACACAATTAAAGAAGGGTGTTCTAAAATCATCAAATCGCAGCAGCTTGCGAGCCTTCCAAGCTCGCGGACAAAGACAAAAATGACCTCTTCCCTACTTATCATGACGATAGTGGGTGGAGCGATTGCTCCGGTAACCATGGGGTATATAGCGGATACTATAGGGAATATAGCGATTGCATTTCTCATACCGCTGGTATGTTATAGGGTAATTGGAGGGTATGCACTTTTGAAACCCTCTGCCTCCCTTTAGCCAAAAGGAGTTCTTTCGAAAATCACCCCGTCCATCTTTACCCTTAAAGAGGGCTCCACCTCTCACCCCGGCCCTCTCTCCTCAGGAGCGAGGGAGAAAAACGCCCTACTCGGTGCTCGGAACCGCTACGCTCTAAGGTTGGCGGACCATCAGAGGTCTGCGCCATCTTGTGCGGGCTGGGACCGCATGGGGAAACTCTACTTTTTTACACTAATAATAGGCTTTCTTAAATTATGGAATTAAAACGTGCTTTTATAGAAACGAAGATACAAGACTGGAATGATTTGTTTCTGTTAAATCAGAAATTTATGTCTAATTTTATATTTCGTGGACAAGCTAATTCTGAATGGTCGTTAAGGACTTCGCTTGAAAGGTTAATAGAAAACCATCATCCAATGCCTTCACGTGACAAAGCTCTTTATTATATCTACGAGTCTGAAATGATCAAAGAGTTTAAATGGAAATTTCCTAGTTATGAGAAAAATCTAATTCCTAAGGATGGTGAATTGATTGAATGGTTGTCTATCATGCAACATTTTGGTGCTCCAACTAGACTATTAGACTTTTCCCAGTCCATGTATGTAGCTCTTTTTATGGCAATGGATAATTTCTTTTATGATAATTTTTCTATCTGGTGTATTTAGCGTTAGGTGTTTAAAACACTTTAAGTATTTTATTTATCGCATAGCCCAATCAATGGGCTATGCTGATGAGTTTACTTCCTAAAGCAGTTTCTATACGAGCAATGGTTTGAGTAGTGAAGTTATGTCTGCCTGTTAGCCATTTGGAGATTTCTGAGTCTCGCTTGTTGAGTAAGCGGGCAAAATCTTTTTGGGTGAGTCCTTTGTCTTTCAGAATCTCACTAATGCGCTCGGCAATACCGAAAGACAAATCGAACTCAGCCTTTTGCTCGGCAGGTATTGCTGCAAGGCAATCACGGAATAATTTGTTCTGTATCATAATGCTTAAATTTCAAAGGTTGCACTTTCTATGTCTGTTATCATATTCTTTTCAATGGTAATGATGCCATTCTCTTGGGCTTTGAGCAGAACTTTGTCAAAAGTCTGTAAATCCATGACATATCCACTGAGTTTTTCATTCTCTTGGTATGTGCGTGATAACTTAACGCCACCATTTCCTAAAATAAGTATCTGGTCAGATATTCTTAGGCAGTATAGGCGGAGTTTCCATCGAAGCAGATAGAAAACATGCCTACGTTGTCATTCTGCTCTATTGTCTTTAATGTTACTTGTGTCATAACTGAAATTCTTTAATATGCTATGCAAAAATAATACTTTTATTGATAGCTTGTTCACTTTTAAGTGAATAATTAAGAATAATTATCACAAATATACATTATGGAACTCCACAATACCCAACACAAATTATTTGAGTTCCACACCAACTGATATGCGTAATGGTCGTGAGAGCTTGGCAGGAATCATCCGTGAAAAAATGCAGCATGATTCTTATAGTTATGATGAAGCCCCAGAGGATAATGCTTTCCAATAACTTGCTGGAGGTGGGCAAATATAGCAAGAAGATGAACTATGTGGGTATCAGGAGAGGATGATAGGGCAAGAATCAAAAACTCCCCCAAAAATTTGGTAGTCTCACCGAAAACCCTTATATTTGCAGACAATAATTAGAATATTACGATTATGGCAACATTGGTACTCGATAATACATTATATCAAGGCTATGCAACAATTGCAGAGCAGAATAACATCAGTGTGACTGATGCTATGGCAGAAGCTTTGCGATTATTGAAGCAACAGCTGAAAAAGAAGCCAAGTCTTTCGTTAAGGCAACGACTTGAGAAGCGAATTCTTGAACTTCGAGATTTGCCAGCGAATTGGGATTACGCAGGTTCCCCTTCCATATCATCAGAAGCATGTGATTATTCTCAGAAGGTTGTTTCATCCTGTAGCGAATCATTGCTTCAGGGATTAGCAATATTCCCAAATACCAATGGCTATATATTAATGCAATGGAAGACCTCCAAAGGAGATGCCTGTTTATCTATTCTTAGTGATAGAATAGTGTATGATGTCAATTATGGAGAGATAGAGAAAGAGGGCATCCTCCAACTTTCGGAACTCCCTAAATTTTTGGAAGTCTTAAAGAACATTGCCTAATGGAATGTGATATAACATTTGAGAAACCAGTATTGAATGATATGGAGGAGATAGCTCGATCGCTTTCTTCTCCGGCGCATAGACGGTCCTTCTAGTTTGATAAGATTACTGCTATTCACCAATCTGTCCATGATAGCATCAGCTAAAGTTGCCGCTGCCGGTGAGTCCTGTTATGAGCAGATTCTTCCTTTGGAATATGCGGAAAACTATTCGGTGTTGGTGCAGATGCCTACGGGTACTGGCAAGACGTATGTGATGGCTTCGGTGGTGAAGTGGTTTCTTTATTTCCTATTTTTTCTGAATGTAATAAAAGAAAAGGAGTAAATTTCTTTTTTTGCATCATCTATTTCTTTATGCTGTTCTTTATCTATGATTTCCCAGTTTTCTGAATTGATAGAAGGGAAATATGTGTCTGCTTTTGGCATTTTTTTATCTACTATCGTGAGATACAGATTATCGGCAAGATGCATACATTGCTTATAAATACTTTCACCTCCTATGATGAATATGATGTCGTCTGTACATTTTTCAAGCGCATCTGTCAATGAGTGATACACCTCACAGTTTTCCAGTTGTATTTCCTGTTGTGTTATCACTATGTTCCGTCTTAATGGGAGTGCGCCATGGGGGAGAGATTCGTATGTTTTCCTCCCCATGACTATGGTATGATTCAATGTAAGTTGCTTAAATCTTTCCATGTCCTTTCTGATATGGAAGAGCAGTCGGTTCTTGTAGCCTATCGCACCGTTTTGGTCCAGGCATGCTATGATATTGATTTGCATTTCAGAATATGATTATCACCCTCTGGTATGTGAGAACTTTTAATCTTCCATTCCTGTGGGTACAGATTATTGGCACGATTGCCTATATTTTTCATCCAGCCTAATGGGACATTCTGATAAGTTACTATCATGTATCCTTTAGGTGTTGTTGGAGGCAAAGTAATCGCTTCTTTACGAAGATAGTTGATTGCATCTTCGTATGAGAGTTCTACTTGTGGAATATCAGTCTTATCCAATTCTGTCGATAAGGCAAGTGACTGTGCTGGGATCAGATCCTTACCTTTTATACTTCCGATTTTGATTCCTTCGTGAAGTACTCTTAGTGATTGGTTTGCTTCTTTTACAGCCTCTGTCCATTTCTTGCTGATAGCATATACATCATTTTCTTTTAATGTATAATTCCACTCATCCTTATTTCTTAACCAGTTATTTTTTAATGTGAAAGGTTCTTTGGTCTTTCCTTTAGCGTTCTTCTTGCCAAGATTCTTTTTCTTTTTATCGCCTTCATATATGCCATTTTTGCGTAATACGGCAATAAACAATCCTTCTCCACGGCTTATACCAGGGAAGAAATGATACATGGCTTCATCATTGATAAGACTCTTGGTAATATTCCAACTTTTTTCGATATCCAGAGGAAGAATTTCGGCTCCAAGTTCCTCTTTTATCCAATCTACATTTTCTTCATCTTCGTGGGCATTAAAAGTGCAGGTAGAATAAATCAGTATTCCACCAGGCTTCAAGCAGTTCCAAATGTCACTTACGATTTCCCGTTGAAGTTTCCAACAATTATTTACATTGGCTTTACTCCATTCAGTGATGGCTTCTTCATCTTTTCTAAACATGCCTTCACCCGAACAAGGGACATCGGCAAGTATCACATCAAATTTCAATTTTGATTTTTTGTAATCTTTTGGATAATTGTTGGTGACAACAACGTCCGGATGCCCAAACTTTTGAATGTTTTCTGATAAAATTTGAGCCCTTGTCTTCATGGGTTCATTGCTGAAAAGAAGACTTCCTGCTGGAAGAGCAGCTCTTACGCATGTAGATTTGCCACCTGGTGCAGCACAGAGATCCAGCATGGTGACAGGTTCTTTGACATATTGTCGGATGGCTAAATCAACAATCATGGATGAGGCTTCCTGTACGTAGTATAGACCCGCATGGAAAAGAGGATCGAAAGTGAAGTTCTTTCGTTCCGATAAATATTTGCCTGTTGAAGGACACCAAGGAATTATTTCAGAGGTAGTTCCTTCGTTTAAAACCGTCTCTTCAGAGCATTTGAATGGATTGAGACGAATGCTGACAGTTGCATTCTCATCAATTCCTTTCATCAGTTGATTGAAGAGGTTTTCCCCCATAAGTTCTTTGGTATAAGTTTTGAAATCCTCTGGTAATTTTGTGCTTCTATCTGTTGTCATCTTGCCATTTATTTTCTTGTTAATTCAAAATCATTTGCAAATTAAAAAAATATTTTGTTTCTTTGCAACCAGTTAGCTTCATTCTTATTCAAATATAAACAAATCTTCCTCTTCTTTGGAAATCTCCTGCTTCTTAGGCTTAGGAGGATTTTTTAAGTTGCCTTTTTCATCAAATAACCCATAAGTCGTTCTGAGTACGATAAACTCTGTGCGACGGTTCATTTGATTGCAGATTTCCTGATTTCCTTTATTCTGTTTCAGAATGAAATCCGTTGTCAGTTTATCGCCTTCCTTGAGCCATGGATATTTAGCAGCCATCTTTTTGCTGATAGTCTTAGGTTGCTCTTTTCCATAACCCATTGGGGTAAGTCTGTCTTTGGCAATTCCGTGCTGGATCAGATAGTTGACTACCGATTGTGCTCTCTGTTGAGAAAGGTGTTTATTATATTCAGCACTTCCTTTATAATCACAATGCGCACTAAGTTCGATGGTGACATTTGGATTTTCTTTCAATAAGTTTACCAATTCATCCAGTGCTTTTGTACTGTTGGCAGTAAGGGTCGCCTTATCAAAATCATAGAAAATATTATCAATTAATACCGGTGCCGTGATGGAAGCCAATGGGAATTGTAAGGTATATTCCTTACTTTCCTTAGCAGAATCTACTCGAATTTCTTCTTTGTGATTGAGGAATCCTTTGCAAGAAGCCATCAGGAGATAATCTACCTGTGGTTTGATGACCATACTGAATGAGCCATCACCTTTGACTGGTAGTTTCTTATATGTTCCATCGTTTCCGACAACCATTACTTGTGAAGCCGGTAACTCATAACCACCCATTTCATAAACCCAGCCTTTGATGGTTGTTACAATTTCCGGGTTTTCAAAAGAATAGATGTGGTCGAAACCTCTTCCGTCCTTTCTGTTGGAAGAGAAATAGCCTCTATTGTGTGGACCTTCGAAAGTCATTCCAAAGTCGTCACCTTCCGAGTTGAGAGGGTAGCCAGGATGGAAAACCTTATATTTTTTAGTTTTTGGGTCCACTTTGGCAATATAGATGTCCAATCCACCCATTCCTACATGTCCATCGCTACTAAAGTAAAGGTCTCCGTTGGGTCTGAATGTAGGGAAAGATTCATTTCCTGGAGTATTGATAGGTTCCCCCAAATTCTCAACACCTCCCAAGCCTGCAGCTGTAATTCTTACTCGCCAGATATCCAATCCTCCCATTCCTCCAGGCATGTCTGAAGTAAAGTACAGCCATTCTCCATCAGGAGAGATGGCAGGGTGTGCCAAACTGCTGAGGGTATCTTTGGTAATTTCCAGTTTTGTGGCTTTTCCCCAAGCCGCATCGGAACGTGGGGAGGTTACTATTTGTGCATATCTTGGAGAAGACGGGTCGGTAGTGCATTGTGTGAGATACATTTCCCGTCCATCAGGTGTAAAGCAGCAAGCTCCTTCATCATATTCCGTATTCAGACCCGTACTGATGGCTTCTGGTTTGCTCCATTTTCCTTTGTCATCTTTTTCAGATATGAAAATATCGCCGTTTTTTGTTCCTGTAATACCACTTAGTTCATCTCCAAGTGCTTCATTTCTGGTAGATGTAAAATAGAGTTGGTCAAATTCATCACCAAAGAGCATTGGTGAATAGTCTGCTCTTCTGGAATTGAAAATATCCATTTTCTTCACCGTATATCTGCTCCCTTTTTTCTTCCATTCTGGTGCAGCTTGTGCTGATTTCAGTCCGTTTCGTGCTAAAATATCATAGCCATTTTTGCTCATTTCTTCATTTGGGAGAGAATCTAATATGGATTTAAATTCTGTTTGAGCAAGTTTGTAATCGCCGTTTTTTAGAAGTTGCCGAGCATAATTTAAGCGATTCAGGATATTGGCTTGTCCATATCTGATCGCATTTCTATAGGCAGCCACAGCTTTAGGAGTAGCATTGATCTTCTCATAGCAGAGCGCCATTTTTAAGGCTCGCTGCCCTCTTTTTTCTCTTTCTTTTGTCGGCGTTTTTGTATATGCCTGCTTAAATTGGTCGGCAGCATCATAATACTCACCTAAAGCAAGATACTTTTCTCCCTTTTTGATATTCTTATCAATACCGCATGCGGTCAATAGTAAGCTACTTACTAATATTGACAAAAATGCTAAGCCGATATGAGATTTATTCTTCTGTTCCATGTTTTTAAATAAACTCCAGTTGTTATTGCTTACTGAATGGTAATCTGAACTGACAACCGCCTTTCCAGTTGCTGCAACCATATGCCGTTTTTCCTTTGATAATGGTTCCTTGCCCACAGATAGGGCAAGTTTTTCCGATGATACTGTCATCTGCAGGAAGATTTGGAGATTTTGTCTCTGTCTTTTCTGCCGTATCACCATTTTTAGGTGTTTCTCCTGCCGTATCACCCTTTTTGGGTGATTTCTTTGGAGCGGTTTTCTTTCTTGGCTCTTTTTTCTTGAGGTCCTCTTCCGTTGTAATCGTCACATGGCGAGCACTGTTGTCAGACAATACGTCATTGACGATTTGGTTGATTTGTTCTTTCAGACCATTGATAAAGTCGGCTGGGTCATAGGTCTTATGCTCGATGTCTCGGAGCTTTTTCTCCCAAATACCAGTCAACTCACAACTTTTCAACAGTTCCTCGTGGATGGTGTCGATGAGTTCGATTCCGGTAGGAGTAGCCATCAAGTTTTTTCGTTGGCGCTTGATATAGTGGCGCTTGAAGAGCGTCTCTATAATGCCGGCGCGTGAGGAAGGGCGTCCGATTCCGTTCTCCTTTAATGCCGCACGCAGTTCTTCGTCCTCGACGAATTTTCCTGCGGTCTCCATTGCTCGGAGCAAGGTTGCTTCTGTATAATACTTAGGTGGAGTGGTCCATTTCTCTGTGAGAGTTGGTGTATGTTCACCCGATTCGCCTTTTACGAAAGAAGGGAGCGTTCTTTCTTCTACCACTTCCTTCTTGGCGTTATTTCCGCCATCGTTTCCGTTGGCATTATCAGTTGCATCATCGTCATCGGCATTTTTCGCATCCTTCGCATAGACAACTCGCCATCCTGGTTCCAGAATTTCCTTGCCGCTTACCTTGAATTCTATTTTCTCTGGTTTAGGTCCATCTTCATTGATGACTTCGCCCAATACGGTGGTCGTAGAGAATTTACAATCCGGATAGAACACACTGATAAAACGTTTGGCGATCAGGTCATAGACATTTGCCTCCATATCGGTGAGTCCTGTAGGTGGAACACCTGTTGGGATGATGGCATGGTGGTCGGTCACCTTACTATTATCAAATACCTTCTTGCTTTTTGGCAACTTTTTGCCGGTAGCGGCGAGCTGCTGGACAAGCGGGAGGTACTTTTGCTGGCTCATGATCTTGGCCTGGCTTACTCCGTTGAGTATTTGTGGGCATTTCGGATAGATGTCATCTGTCAGAAACTGTGTATCTACACGAGGATAAGTCGTGTATTTCTTCTCGTATAGACTCTGGATGAGTTTCAGCGTGATATCAGCAGAGTAAGCAAATTTCTTGTTGCAATCCACTTGAAGTGAGGTGAGGTCGTAGAGGTGAGGTGGAGCTTCATTTCCCTTTTTCTTGCTCACGTCTGTAACGGTGAAAGGTTTTCCTGCGATGGTGCTGAATGCTTTTTCACCTTCCTCCTTGCTGGTAAACTTGCCGCTGGTAGCCGTAAACTGAGTATCACGATAGATGGTAGCAAGTACCCAGTATGGTTCGGAAACGAAATTGTCGATTTCCTTCTGTCGGTTTACGATGAGGGCAAGGGTAGGGGTCTGTACTCGACCGATGCTGAGCACCTGTCGGTTCTGACCATATTTCAATGTATAAAGTCGGGTGGCATTCATGCCGAGAATCCAGTCTCCAATGGCACGTGAAAGGCCTGCGAGGTAGAGCGACTGATATTCGGTCTGGTCTTTCAGTTCCTGGAAACCCTGCTTGATGGCTTCATCAGTCATGGATGAAATCCACAATCTCTTGACCGGGCATTTGGCTTGTGCCTTTTGCATCACCCATCTTTGGATGAGTTCACCTTCCTGTCCGGCGTCACCACAGTTGATGATACTGTCAGCGGCTTGCATAAGCCTTTCGATTGTATTGAATTGTTTGCGGATTCCTTCGTCGTTAATCAGTTTTATTCCAAAACGCTGGGGAATCATAGGCAATGCGGACAGGCTCCAGCGTTTCCACATTGGAGTATAATCATCCGGTTCTTTCAGCTCACAAAGGTGGCCGAAAGTCCAGGTTACTTGGTAACCATTACCTTCCATATAACCGTCGCGCGCAGTTGTTGCTCCAATAATCCGGGCAATATCTTTAGCTACGCTTGGTTTCTCTGCAATACAAACTATCATTCTTTATTATTTCCTTTTCTGTTTGCAAAGGTACAATAAAATAATGAGAAAGCCATCATTTCGGCTTTTTTTCTCATGGCAGAGAATAAAAAAGCCCTGTAAGGCTTGGGCACAATCTGGAACTTGTGCCTTGCCTTACAGGGCGTATTTTATAAATATCTGCGTAATCTGCGTGAGATTCCTTTGCTGCGGATTTCAAATCCGCAGAGCCTAAAAAGGTTAGGACATTTTTTTACGCCGGATTTCAAACCCGGCGGGACGCCTTGCGGAAAAATCCGTGTAATCCGTGTAATCCGTGCCTAAAAAACAACGAGATTACTCGTACTCCTGCCAGCTCTTAATCTGAAGCTGATCCTGGCTCAATGTGCAGAATGCTTCGATAAAGGCTGAAGCCAGACGGGCATTGGTGATCAGAGGAATGTTGTGGTCGATGGCGCCACGACGGATTCTGTAACCATTGGTCAGCTCACGCTTGGTGTGATTCTTAGGGATGTTGACGATGAGGTCGAACTTGTGGTCAGCAATCATCTGCATTACGTTAGGGAGATCCTTGTGCTCCTCATCAGGCCATCCTACGGCTGTAGCCTTCACGTTGTTCTCGTTCAGGAACTTCGCTGTGCCGGCTGTAGCGTAGATGGTGTAACCGTTCTTCACCAGTGCCTGGGCTGCATCGAGCAAAGAAGCCTTCTCCTTAGCGCCACCGCTTGAAAGCATAATGCCCTTGTCCTTTGAAGGAATCTTGTAGCCGGTGGCAATCAATGAGTTGAGCAATGCCTCCTCGAAAGTATCACCCATACAGCCTACCTCACCGGTAGAACTCATATCCACACCCAAAACTGGGTCGGCGTTCTGCAAGCGGGCGAATGAGAACTGTGAAGCCTTCACGCCCATGCGGTCGATATCGAAGGCAGACTTGTCTGGCTTCTGATATGGAGCATCGAGCATGATGCGGGTAGCAGTCTCGATAAAGTTGCGCTTCAATACCTTGCTCACGAATGGGAATGAACGGGATGCACGGAGGTTACACTCGATAACCTTCACATCGCGACCCTTAGCCAAGTACTGGATATTGAAAGGACCCGAGATGTTGAGCTCCTTGGCAATGGCACGTGAAATCTTCTTGATCTGACGGGCTGTAGCGAAGGAAATCTGCTGAGCTGGGAAGGTCATGGTAGCGTCACCTGAGTGAACACCAGCATACTCTACGTGCTCTGAAATACCATACTCTACAATCTCACCATTCTGAGCCACACCGTCGAACTCGATCTCGTTGGTCTCTGTCATAAACTGGGAGATAACCACTGGGTACTCCTTAGAAACCTCAGAAGCTGCCTCCAGGAAGCGACGCAACTCATCATCATCGTGGCAAACGTTCATGGCTGCACCGGAAAGAACGTAAGATGGACGAACGAGAACTGGATAGCCTACCTCGTCGATGAACTTCTGAACATCCTCCATAGATGTGAGGGCGCTCCACTTAGGCTGGTCGATGCCGAGCTTATCGAGCATGGCAGAGAATTTACCACGGTTCTCGGCACGGTCGATGTTGACAGGAGATGTACCCAGGATTGGTACAGACTGGCGATGGAGCTTCATAGCCAGGTTGTTTGGAATCTGACCACCTACGG
>OIZF01000496.1_pt1 | contig 27187 bp, 30 predicted proteins | sample 1588471 | NCBI WGS metagenome assembly OIZF01 (sample SAMN03283279) | human gut metagenome | biome: human-associated habitat; material: feces | host: Homo sapiens | place: Peru | collected 2012
AGAGTTTTTATCTAAAAAGGCACGGTTGCTGTACACGGTCTGATAGAGGTGACCGGGAAAACCTTCGTGTGCCAGGGTCGTATAGAGCTCCAGCCCCTTGGGAGAATTGCGGCGGTTTATATAGATGACATTATTGTCGGAATCACCCAGGGGAGTTGTCAGGTAAAAAGCCGGCGCACTGTAAGGCTCCAGACTGGGAACGACATCCTTGACAGTAAAGGAGGGAGTGGGATTACTGACAGGAAAGTCATTTATCATGCGTGATTGCAGATCGGAAAGCATTTCTTCCGGTTCCGAGATGGGAAAATCTTCCGTGGTCCCTTCGGAAAGCATGGAAAGCAGAGAAGGGGACTGTTGTGCCAGACTGCGGATGGCAGACTGTTCCTCCTGAAATTGCGCCAGAAGCATCTGCACCAGTTCTTTTTCCGAACGGGAGGAACCGGTCTCGGCGAAAAGCAGGTGGTGATAGTAAGTCTTCCCGTCCGGCAACAGGGCGAGACCTTTTGGCAGGGCGCCGGATGTATCTATGATCTCGCTGGGAGACGCCTGAGAGATAGAAGACACCTGATCGGCAGAGCCGGAAGTCTCCAGAGAGTACAGCCCTTCGGATAGTGTGTCGTAGGCAGGCTGTACTACCGTGGTGAGCAGCCGGTCATTTTCCTTAAGAAAGGAAGAGACAGCTTCAGCAGATAATATGCCCTGTGCCTGCAATTCCACCAGCCGGTCTTCAAAGGTAGTCTGCAAAAAGTGGGTTCCCTGCGTCAGTTCTTGTATGGTGACGATGGTGTCACATTGTTTTCGGACTTTTTCCAGGGAAATATCCGGCATGAGGAAGCCTGCGGCAGCTTTTTCCTGCTCATAGAGGAGCAGGGAGGCAAAATAATCGTCCACCTGGTCTAAGAGTGCCAGGTAGTCTGTCACATCCCGCCCGGTGCGGAAGGTATATTCTGCCAGCAGGACAGGAAGCTGTGACTGCATTCCCGAGGATGGAGACAGCGGTTCCTTGTAATAGGGAAACTGCGCCAACGCCAGGTCATTTTCCAGGGATCGCTGTATGAGTGTATAGGTGAAAGCATTCTCCGGTGAGAGCTTATCGTAAGCAATACAACTTAGTTGCCTAAGGAGCGCAGAACAACGTTCCTCACTCGCGTCCGGCTGACCAGAGGTATAGAGGGGAAGGACAGGCTCATAATCCGTGATCCCAAAGGCGGCGGGATCCGCAATGGTGTAGTGCATGTTTAGGGTGCTGGCAGTCATTTCCTCCCGGAAAACCTGAGAGGTGAATTGCTCAAAGCGCCTGTCTGCGGAAGTACAACGGGACAAAAGAGCCATAGCGCCGGTGAGGCCGCAAAGGAGGCAGATACACAGAAGCAGTTGGGGGAAGGAAAGGGAAGGACGTTTTCGCACGATAGTTACCTGATGACAGAGAGTGTTGGTAAAAGTATATGTGAACAGCACCTAGGATAGACTTACCCGGTGCGCAGGGCACCCTGACATCCTATGGATAAGTGATTTAGAAAACGGAGTTGTGCACTATACAACCATGAAAATGTATCTACAAAAGACAAAAGATGTATGGACTTTGAAGCATTGTCTTATTATACTGAAATTAATTGGGTAGGATTGTGGTAGTGCGTAGCACGAAGCAATCCGTAGGTATCAAAGTCGGGGGCTTTTGACCCCGACATCCTTATAATAACAAGGTTACAGGTACCGGCTGCGAAGTGCCGGCACAGGAGTGGACATACAGACAAGAGAGACGAGGAAGAGTGTTATGGATATTAATGTGGGAGATGTATTGAAACTGAAAAAACAACATCCCTGTGGCAGCAGAGAATGGGAAGTACTCCGCGTGGGAGCGGACTTCCGACTGAAATGTCTTGGCTGCGGTCACCAGATTATGATCGCACGGAAATTATTAGAAAAAAATGTGAAAGAAATCGTTGAAAAAGCTTGAAAAGTGCACGGGGATATGGTAATATGTTTCTTCGTGAGACACTTTATTCCTTGCTCATATGTGAAATATGGGCCAGAGACCAAAAGGAGGTAACTAACATGAACAAGTACGAATTAGCCGTTGTTGTTAGCGCTAAGATCGAGGATGATGAGAGAGCAGCCGTTGTTGACAAGTGCAAGGCACTGGTTGAGAGATTCGGCGGCAACATCACAGAAGTGGACGAGTGGGGCAAGAAGAAGCTTGCTTACGAAGTTCAGAAGATGAAAGAAGCTTTCTACTACTTCATCAGATTCGAAGCTGAGAGCACTGTTCCTGCAGAGATCGAGAGCCGTGTTCGTATCATGGACAACGTGATCAGATACTTATGCGTTAGACAGGACGAGGCATAAACAGAAAGCGAGAAGCGAAATATGAATAAAGTAATTCTTATGGGACGTTTAACAAGGGATCCTGAGGTGAGATATTCTCAGGGAGCTACCGCAACAGCGATCGCTCGTTTTTCCATTGCAGTAGATAGAAGATTTAAGAGGGATGGTGATCAGCAGACAGCTGACTTTATCTCATGTGTTGCATTTGGTAAGACTGGTGAATTTATCGAAAGATATTGTCATCAGGGTACAAAGCTTGTTGTTGAAGGAAGAATCCAGACAGGAAGCTACACAAATCGTGACGGAAATAAAGTGTATACAACAGATGTTGTTGCAGAGAATGTTGAATTTGCAGAGAGTAAGGCAGCCGCAGCTAATAATGAAGGGGGCTATCAGGCAGCTAGACCGGAACCTTCCAGTGCAGCAGGAGATGGTTTTATGAACATTCCTGATGGTGTGGAAGACGAAGGATTACCATTTAACTAAGTTTAATTAAATTAAATAAAAAGGAGGCTATTTTCGATGCCATATAATAAAGAAAAAGGCGACAGAAGCGATTCTCCAATGAAGAGAAGAGGCGGACGTAGAAGAAAGAAAGTCTGCGTATTCTGTGGCGAAAAGAATAACGTAATTGATTTTAAAGATGTTAACAAATTAAAAAGATACGTATCTGAAAGAGGAAAGATTCTTCCTAGAAGAATTACTGGAAACTGCGCTAAGCACCAGAGAGCTCTTACAGTAGCTATCAAACGTGCAAGACACGTAGCTTTAATGCCTTATACATTAGATTAATTTGCATTAATCTGAATTAAGACATCAGGTAAATTATGTATTTAAAGCCTTTTTGGAATGAGAATTCTAAGAAGGCTTTATTGTTTTATGAGAATAAGGTATCGAAAGCCTACTTTGACACCTTATTTTCTATAGAAAATTAGTAATTAAAAATGTGAATTATGTATAGTCGGAGGAAAGAAATGAACTTAGACAACGGAAAGGAAATAAATCTCTATATAAAATATCTGTTACCGACAATCTGTGCGATGGTATTTAATGCGATTTATATCATAACAGATACACTTATGATTGGGAAAGGAATAGGCGAGGAGGGACTGGTAGCACTTAACCTGTTATTGCCGATATTTTCTGCGTATTTTGGAATAGGATATCTGTTTGGTGTAGGTGGTTCTGTACTGCTATCGGTTGCCAAGGGCAAGAAAGATGAAGGTGAGCAGAAGAGAATATTTTCGACAACAGTTACAGTTGCGGCAGTTACAGGAGTATTAGTTAGTCGTATTCCTTTTATTATGCAGAATAAATTATATAGGATACTCGGTGCAACAGACGAGAATATCAGGATAACGAGAGAATACGGAAGCATTATGTTTGCATTTGGCTGGGTATATATTTTGCAGACAGTCATTAACTGTTTTGTCAGAAATGACGAAGCACCAAGACGTTCGATGGCGGGAACTATTGTAGGTTCGTGTACGAATGTAGTGCTTGATTATATATTTATATACAAATGCAATATGGGAATGAGTGGAGCTATAATTGCGACAGTAATTGGAAATGCGCTTAATATGCTTATTGCAGCAAGTCATTTGCTGTCACGTAATAATAATCTGCATTATGGAATTCGAAGCATAAGCATTGGAAGGGTTAAAAAGATAATTATTAATGGTGCATCTCCATGCTTTAATGAAGTGGCGTGGGGAATCGTTGTGTTCGTGTTTAATTTGCAGATAGTTAAATATTTTGGCAATTATGGACTTGTTATCTACAGTATCATTTCAAATACTCTGATAGTAACCAATTCCTTTATGAATTCAGCAGGAAATGCAATGCAGCCATTAGTTTCGTACAGCATTGGTGCAGGAAATAAAGAAAGAGTAAGGAAATTTACGAAAATAGGGTTTGTGACAATTACAATATTTGCAATTATAATGTATGGAGTGATTTACGGATTTACTAATAGATTGATTCATCTGTTTGTAAAACCATCGGAAATAGTTGTTAAAGAGGGAATACCTGCTATAAGAATATATTTTCTTTCGATGTTCTTTGCAATGGTAAATGTATACTTTTCAGTATATTTCCAGGCAACATTAAAGTCGGTATATGCAATGATAATAAGTCTGTTAAGAGGATTTGGAGTGACGATATTATTTGTAATAATAATTCCATTAATCTTTGGTGCGGCATCAGTGTGGTGGGTAATGTTATTGTCAGAGGGAGCAACTATGATAGTTACGTTATTTCTTCTTAGTAGAAAGAATGTATAGAGAACATAAAACCACTACTGCACAAATGCATAGTGGTTTTATGTATTTTGCCCTCTGACAATATATAAAAAGTGTGAAAACAGTTTGCATAATCCCTTGAAAATTAGTATAATAAGACTAACTAACGAGATTATTAGGAGGACGAGAAAATGGTAACACTTAGTAAGAGTGGCGCTTACTTATTAAACGGTACAGAAGTAGTTGAAACAACAGGAGATTATGAGAACCTGCTTAAATCAAAATTAGGTAATGAATATATTACTAAAGAAGAAGCTGCTAAGAATACAATAGCTTACGGTATCCTTGCAGACCATAATACATCAGGTAATATGGACAAGCTTCAGATAAAATTTGATAAATTAACTTCCCATGATATAACATTCGTAGGAATTATCCAGACAGCAAGAGCTTCAGGTCTTGAGAAATTCCCTATTCCATATGTACTTACTAACTGTCACAACAGCTTATGTGCAGTTGGTGGAACAATTAACGAAGATGACCATATGTTTGGTCTTACATGTGCTAAGAAATACGGTGGAGTATATGTACCACCTCATCAGGCAGTAATTCACCAGTTTGCAAGAGAGATGCTCGCAGGTGGTGGAAAGATGATATTAGGTTCAGACAGTCATACACGTTACGGTGCATTAGGAACAATGGCTATGGGTGAGGGCGGTCCTGAACTTGTTAAACAGCTTCTTTCACAGACATATGATATTAATATGCCGGGCGTTATCGCAGTATATTTATCAGGAGAACCTGTTAAGGGCGTAGGACCACAGGACGTTGCACTTGCAATTATCGGTGCAGTATTTGCAAATGGATATGTTAAGAATAAAGTTCTTGAATTCGTAGGACCTGGTGTGTCTAAGTTAAGTGCAGATTTCAGAATCGGTATTGATGTAATGACAACAGAGACAACATGTTTATCATCTATCTGGTCAACAGATGACAAGATTAAAGATTTCTATGATATTCATGGCAGAAGTGAGGATTATAAAGAGCTTAATCCTGGTAATGTTGCATATTATGATGGTGTTGTTTATGTAGAGCTTGATAAGGTCAAACCAATGATAGCTATGCCATTCCACCCAAGTAACACATACACAATCGAAGAACTTAATGCTAACCTTGAGGATATTCTTCATGATGTAGAGAAGAAGGCTCTTGTAAGTCTTGATGGACAGGTTGAATATAAGCTTACAGATAAGATTAAGAATGGCAAGCTTTATGTTGATCAGGGAATCATTGCCGGATGTGCCGGTGGTGGTTTTGAGAATATATGTGCTGCAGCAGATATTCTTAAAGGAAAGTCTATTGGCGCAGATGAGTTTACACTCAGTGTATATCCTGCAAGTACACCTATTTATGTTGAACTTGCAAGAAATGGAAGACTTGCAGACCTTATGGAGACAGGTGCAATTGTTAAGACAGCATTCTGTGGACCATGCTTTGGTGCAGGAGATACACCTGCTAATAATGCATTCTCAATCAGACATTCAACAAGAAACTTCCCTAACAGAGAAGGCTCTAAGTTACAGAATGGTCAGATATCATCTGTTGCACTTATGGATGCACGTTCTATTGCCGCAACAGCAGCTAATAAGGGATTCCTTACAGCAGCGACAGATATGGATGTAGAGTTCACAGGACCAGCATATCATTTTGACAGCTCAATCTATGCAAACAGAGTATTTGACAGCAAGGGTGTTGCAGATCCAGATCAGGAAATCCAGTTTGGTCCTAATATCAAGGACTGGCCAGAAATGGTTGCACTTCCAGAGAACCTTATCATTAAGGTTGTATCTGAGATACATGATCCTGTTACAACAACCGATGAACTTATTCCATCAGGAGAGACTTCATCATACAGATCTAATCCTCTTGGCCTTGCTGAATTTGCACTTTCAAGAAAAGATCCTGCATATGTAGGACGTGCCAAGGAAGTACAGAAGGCTGAAAAGGCAAGAGAAGCAGGACAGTGCATGGGAGAAGCATTACCAGAGCTTAGAGAAATCATGCATAAGATTAAAGAGACATATGATGTCCACAAGTCTAATGTTGGAGTAGGAAGTACTATATTTGCAGTTAAGCCGGGTGACGGTTCAGCAAGAGAGCAGGCAGCTTCATGCCAGAAGGTACTTGGCGGATGGGCTAATATAGCTAATGAATACGCTACTAAGAGATATCGTTCTAACCTTATTAACTGGGGTATGCTTCCATTCATAATTGATAAGGGAGAACTTCCATTTGAGAATGGAGATTATATCTTCATTCCAGAGATTCAGGATGCAATTAAGAACAAGGTATCTACAATAAAAGCTTTTGTTGTTAATAAGGACATGAAAGAGTTCGAACTTAAGCTAGGTGAACTTACAGATGATGAGAGACAGATAATTCTTGATGGTTGTCTTATCAATTATTATCGTGAGAACAAGTAATTAAGATGAAATATTAGTATATACGGAAGTTGGTGGGTACATGGCAGAACAGAATATACTGAATGGTAATCAGAAACAGCTTGAGCAGATTATTGGCGATATGAAAGAACATAATTCCAAGAAAGAAAGGCTGGAAAAGCTTTCAGAAAGTGTGAAGGATATATCTAAGGAATTAGATAATGCTCAAAAAGAAAAGCAGAATGAAACAGATTCTAAGATAAAAGCCAGTATTGATGCTATATGTGATGGATATGACAAATCAATAAATGCAGATAAAGAAAAGATAAAAAATGTAACTGCAGCAAGAGATAAGGCAAAGATGGCTGGTGTAAAAGATAGAATTAATGCAGAGACAGCATCTTTAAGAGCAGAAAATTCTGATTTGGCAGAACAGATTAATGAAGCATTTATACATGAGAATATATCTAAGATATGTAATAGCCAGATGTTTATAGCGGTTTTTAATCCTGTAAAACTATTGGATTATGTTATTGATGTAATACTGCTACTGGTTATATTTGCTGCTGTTCCAGTTATTCTGTTTGTACTGCCGGTTATTCCACAGTGGATTCTTTTAGTATATTGTATAGCAGTATCCCTGATATGTATGTTGGTTATAAAATGCATTTACAGGGCAGTGTTGTTAAAACATAAAGAAACGATACTGGCAGCTCAGGATACCAGAATACAGATTCTTGACAATAAAAAGCGTATTAAGAAAATCGAGAAAAATATCAAAAAAGATAAAAATGAAGATATGTATGGTCTTGAATCTTATGATTCAAAAATCAATAGTCTGCATGATGAGATATCGAGAATCGAAGAAGAAAAGAATGTTGCTTTGGAGGAATTTGAGAATACTACAAAAAAAGATATTGTAAATGAAATTAATGAACGATATGAAGAAAAGTTAAGCAGTATGGAAACTGAACTTCAAAAGAAAAAGTCAGAGTATGATGATCTTGATGATCTGGTTAAAAAACAGAGAATTTATATCTCATCTAATTATGAAGCTTATCTGGGCAAGGATTTTATGAGTATGGACAAATTGTCTGAGCTGAATCAGATTATGAAGTCTGACTCAGCAGATACGATAGCGCAGGCACTTGCTGTATATAATAATCGTCATTAAAAGTTCTGAGGGCAAGTACAATAGCATCAGCTATCTGGAATATAATTGACAAACGGGTTGTCTGAAGTGTAGAGAATTCCATTTCGCGGGAAGAATTAACAATTCCTGTGATGTGGATATCTCCAACTTCAGGCAGCTTTTTTTTTACTCCAAGACCAGGCTTTAACGGTCCTGTAGCAAGAGTCATAAACCCTATATGCTCTTCTTTTCCTAATGATGCGTCAATGGCAATTATATAAGGATTGTCAAAAGTTTTATTTATTGATTTCATACAATAATTAAGATTGGCTGCATGAACAGGTTCGTGTAAATCTCCAATAAGATATAATCCGGGAGTAACATAATTTTTAAACTGATGACCGATTAAAGGACCAAGGCTGTCACCTGTAGAGCGGTCACTTCCAATACAAAGAATAATTATTTCCTGTTCTGGCAGGATGGTCTGGCTTACAATAGTACTAAGCATTTTTCCCATTTTAATAGAAGAAGCAGGTTTTTTGGAATCAAAATAATAAAGCATATATACCTCCGGATATTATTTAATGAGACAAACTCTTTAATAATGTGTACGTTGGGAATACTTTAATTATTACAAAAAACTTTTTGAATATTTTTTTGTGTGCTGACAAAATCTGATAATTTTTTCTTAATTGTGGTGATATTATTCTGATGAATAAGAGTAGAAGGAGGCACCATGATAGAGATAATATGTAATGAGGAAAACTCGGACAAGTCTAAAAAGGTTACAAGGGGTGCGGCCATAAGAAGACCGAAAAATATCAAACAGATAGGTGAAGTAAGCTCTGACAAGAAAATATATATAGAAGATTATGCTTTTACATATATAAACTCCATAGCATACAATAATCCTGCAGATTCACAGGCGGGGGTTCTTTTGGGGGAGAATCAGATCGATGGAGAGGAAAAATGCGTCTTTATAAAAGGCATAATAAAGGCAAAGTTAGGGCAGGAGGTAGAAGAAAAAGGAATATATTTTAACGAGAATGTATGGAATGGCATATATTCTGATATAGAAAAATATTTTCCGGATCTGTCTGTTGTGGGATGGTTTGCGGCAATACCAGAAGTAACGCCAGAGAGAATGATGAAATTAAAGAAGATACATCTGGATAATTTTGCCGGAACAATGAAAACATTTTATCTTATTGATACGGTTGAGAAGGAAGAGAATTTCTACCTTTATGAAAATGGTGAGTTAAAAAAACAAAAAGGATATGTATGTTTTTATGAAAGAAACTATGAAATGCAGGAATATATGCTTGAAAGACGTGAGAGAAGTTCAAGCGAAGAAGGTCCTGATAAGGTTATGAAATCAATAAGAAACATAATAAAAGAAAAAGAAGAACTGAGGGAACAGAAGAAAAGTGCCAGATTTATGTATGGAGTAAGTGCATTTATGGTGGTTGTAATTCTGGTAATTGGCATTAATCTGATGAATAATTATCAGAAAATGAAAAAATTTGACAAGTCAATCAGCAGTCTGATGGTTCAGATGTCAGGAAATGATGCAACTAAAGAGGATGATGTTGTGCCAGTAAATAAACTTGAAGGTGGGGTTTATCCTACAGAGGCAGAAACGCCGGCAGAGGAGACAAGCGTTAGCGCAACAGCTACAGAGAGTGTAATTGTAACGACTGTTGCACCAGAAGAAGAACAGACAGTTGCCGCTACAGTAAAAGAACCTGTTATATATACAGTTAAGTCTGGCGACACAATAATGGGAATATGCAAAAGGTATTATGGAGATACCTCAAAATGTAAAGAAGTGATTGCATATAATGATATAAAAGATGAAAATGTATTGTATATAGGTCAGCAGATAAAACTTCCTTGATAAAATCCCCCAATATTGTATAATTAGCTATGTTACTGCATGCAATTAAAAAAGGGGATTAATATGGCAGATATAATATCTGGAAAATCAAGATTTAATGGGGACAGAAATGCCCCGGTAAAGAAAATAATTAATATAAATACAGAGGTTGCAGCATCATCTGAAAATGATGAGGATGTTCTGGATGAAGAAGTTGTAAAAAAGAAAATACGCAGACATAAGATCAGAGTGGCAGTTGTAATTCTGGTGATTATGCTGATAGCAATAGCAGTATATGCTATTGTAGTTAGAGTAATAGATAATTATGATTACAAATCATATGCTATTACTAATTCGATAAACAGAGATGATATTGAATCATCAAAATATGTAGCATTTGCAGATGGATATGTAAGATATAGTAATGATGGAATTTCATATTATAAGAGTAACGGAAAAGTAATATGGAATCAGACATATTCAATGCAGAATCCTGCGGTAAGTATATGTGGTAATTCAATTGCTGTTGCTGATATAAATGGAAGCAGTGCATATTCGTTTAATGCCGATGGACAAGTTGGCAAGGCAGATACATCAATGCCAATACTTCAGATTGAAGTTTCGTCAGGCGGAAAAATAGCAGCTGTTCTAGAAGATACCAACGCTAATTACATTAATATGTATGATACAAATGGCGACAAGATATACAGCGTCAAAACAACATTGTCAGGCGATGGATATCCATTGGACATAGGCATATCATCAGATGCCAAAAAACTGATTGCATCATTTATAAAGGTGAGTGGAGATGAAATAAAAACAAATGTTGTGTTTTATAATTTTTCTGATGTTGGAAAGAATGAAACAGAGCGTGTAGTTGGTGGCTTTAATTATGATGATGTCATAGTTGGTGATGTAAAGTTTATTGATGATACACAGGCAGTTGCTGTCGGTGAAAATGTTGTAAGCATTTATAAGATTAAAGAATACCCAAGCTTAGAGCATACAATAGAAATTAATAATGAAATAGAAAAAATATTTTATAGTGACAAGTACATAGGCATGATTCTGGATAATTCTGATTCAGGTGATCCATATAAACTGGTGGTTTATAATATGTCTGGCAAAGAAGTTTTTGACACCACATTTGCAGTACAGTATACAGATATCAAATTCGATGGCAAAAGTGTGGTGATGAGTAATTCATCAACATTTGTTCTTATGAATATGAAAGGAAAGGTGCTTGCTGATATAGACTTTGATATGCCTGTTATAAATGTTCTTCCTATCGGAAACAGAGGAAGTTATACACTTGTTAATTCAAAATATATACAGACTATCAGATTAAAATGATAAGGAGATTCAGAAGATGCTTTTAATAGGAGTTATACTGATTTTAGGAATATTTGCCATTATAGGATGGAGAAAGGGTGTCATAAAAATCGTTTTATCACTAGCTGCGATGATTATAACGATTGTGGCATCGGTGGTAATTGCACCTGTAGCTACATCGGCTATAAAAAGAGGAACTAATATAGATGAAAATCTGGCACAGTCGATATACGAACTTTTGTCTAATAATAAGGAAATAGATAATTATTTTGCTGAGGGAAATGAACTGCCCGTAAATATTGATACCAGCCAGATTGCAAATTATATAAAATCCGTGAATGTGATGATAGGGGAGATAAGTGATAAAGTTAATTTACCAGAGAGTATGACAAATACTCTTAAGGAAATTCCGGAATCAGAAATCATGGGTATAGTAGAAGATTATTCTTCAACATCAGTAAAAGAACTTACATTGAAAATAATTTCAGTGAGATTGGCAGATATAGTATTGACAGCCATTGTATATATATTGATAATGGTTGTAGTATTTATAGCACTCAGAATAATTATTTCTGCAACGGGAATTGTGAGAAGGCTGCCAGTGATTAAACAGGCTGATAAGATAGGCGGTGTTGTAGTCGGCTTTATAGAAGGGCTTGTGGTTGTGTGGATATTTTTCACGATTGTTACAGCAATAAGTGGAACAGAGACAGCTTCTAATATATTATTGCAGATACATGGAAATACATTTTTAGAGGCATTATATAATTATAATCCAATAACACGGGTGCTGTTTAGTACAATAAGATAAAACAGGAGGATAGAAATATGATATGTCAGTCATGTGGCAGGGCTAATGAATTGGGAGCAAAGTTTTGCAAGGGGTGTGGAGCACCTTTAGCAAGTGATGAGGGCACACAGCAGAATAACTTATATCAGCCTGGTGCAGGATATCAGACAAATATGCAGAATCAGTATGGAATGCCGCAGAGTATGTATGCTGGAACAACAAGAATGACAAAGAAAGAATTTGATCAGTGTGAGAGTATTAAGCCTATTGCTAAAAATATCATGGCATCAGCAATAATAGCATATGTTATCGGTGCAATTTCATTAGTTGCAAATGTAATTCTTGGAGGAAATGTATTTGGCATATTAGATGTAGTTATTGTAGTAGGACTTGGACTGGGAATCCAGTTTGCAAAGAGCAGAGTATGTGCGGTTATACTTGGAGTGTATTCAGTATTTAATCTTATATATATGCTTGTATTAACTGGAAGACCAGGTGGATGGCTTATTATAATATGTGCTGTATATGCAATAATGTATACATTCAAATATCAGAAAGCATGGAATGCATATCAGCAGACAGGACAGTTATAATTAAATAATAATGATTTTCAAAGGCACTTTATTATGATTTAAGAAATCAGATAAAGTGCTTTTTTCATTTGTTAAAGGCAAAACTATATATAGTGGATAACTTACATAAAATGTATGTATATAGTAATTTGATTATAGGAGATATAATTAATTGAAAAAATATCAAAAAAAATTGTAAGCTGTAAAATAAAGTTACAAAAGGTAGTAAACACCTTGGATATGTAACTTAACCAATAGCCGAAAGGCACACAATTTAATATCGTTACATAAACTAGAGGTGATTTACAAGCCTCTAGTTTTTTTATATTCAAAAATAGTTGTCTTATGTCTAATTTAAAAAGAGAGGAGGATAATAATATGTTTGATGAAGAAATTATTGCAGTCGCAAACTATTCAGAACAGGCAGATAGGCTTGCAACAGAATCAGCAGTAAAAGAGTGTTATGAACAACATAAGGCTGCATGGGAATCATGGAATAAAGGTGAGCCAGTAGACCACTGGTTTGATGATAATGGGGCATTGTGTATAAGATATGAAAATGACGAGTGGTTTCATTACAAGATGTGTCCAGGTGTGTTAGGACAAGACCCATTCTTATCATGGTGGTAACTAAAAAGAAATTTCATATAACAGATGTATAAAAACATGAAAGGTATAAATTATGACAGCAGAAAAGGTATTGAAGAATTTAGAACAACTCATTGGAGAAGAATTTGACAGTGTTGATGTAATGTGTGCATTTGAAGATTTTGAAGAAGATGGAGAAACACAAATAATAGTTAAAGAATCCGAAAATGATGGGTATGATATGATTGCTTATATCAATAGTATAAATTCCACACAATTTTTATTTACAATAGAAGAAAATAAAATATCGGATGTGTGGATGGTTAAAGGAGACCTGTAATAATAACGAAAACATACAACAACAAGAGGAGGTGATAATTGTGCCAATAGAGAGAAAACCTTATGTATCACTAAACGCTGAAAAGCGTTTAGTGATAGAACAGCTATTTAAGAATGGATATGGAATAGAGGAAACGGCAGCCAAAGTAAATATATCATACACATCTTTGTACAGGGAGTTGAGACTAAATGATATGACAGAATATGATTACGATGCTGCAGTAGCACAGAACAATTACACAGAGCGTAAGAGAGCTGCGAAGATTGCTAGAAGAAAGAAATGGGAGATGGAACATGCTGCGAAGAATCAGTGAGGATTACATTGTTAATGTACTCAAGAATCACGACCAGCTTATTCTTAGCTGTCAGGTTGAACTTATTAACATCTTCAAAAGTAAGGATGAAGTCGGAATGATAGAATCAGCTTCCATGACACGCAAAGAGCCAGATGGAAGCGCACCGACAAATGCACTTATTGATTTGCAGAATGTATTAGACCAGTATTTCAAGCTAAATGAAGAATGGGAAAAAAGCATATTGGCAAATGTAAGGAGTCTGATTGAGACTCAGGAGACAATCTACAGAATAATGGCATGTTATAACAACCTGGAACAGGAACAGAAGTATGTATTAGAGCAGTTATACATAAAGCACTCTTTCAAAGAGGGGGTACAAATTCTAATGAAAGAATTGGATAGAAGTAGAACCTCGATTTTAAATTTTAGAAAAAGCGCAATCCAGAATGTAAAAAATATGTATGACAGCGAGCAGTCGAATCTTGAGTTATATGGACTGGTATTGAATGAGGGTAAAAATCGGTACAGATAAATATGTGACGGAATCCGTCACGCATAGAAAAGGAGCAGATTACTATGAACATAATTACGACATGGAACTTAAAAGGTGGCACGGGTAAAACCACTACAACATTCAATTTAGCTGCAACATATGCAGCGCAGGATAAAAAGGTACTTGTATTAGATTTGGATATGCAGGCAAACCTTACATCCTTCTTTGATGCAGATATATCAAAGCATAAGCGCAGTAAGCCAGATATCGACCAAGTGATAAGAGGCGGTATTGATATCAGAAAAGCTATATACCATTCAAGGTTTAATAACCTTGATTTCGTAAAAGGCTCTAACGATATCATGTTTCTTGAGCTTGCAGATATAGACATACTTGGAAAACATCTTGCTACGATTGCTGATGATTATGATATCTGTGTTATCGACACACACCCAGACGCTAGTATTTTAACTGAAAATGCACTTGCTATATCTGACCTTGTGCTTATCCCAATATCCCTTGATGGGTTTTCCAGAGATAACCTTAATCTTGTCATTAAGGAACTTATAAAGCTTGAGACAAGGTGCGGCGAGATTAATTTTAAGGTTTTTGTGAATAAACTTAAAAATTTAAGAAGTCAGAGAATTGTTTATAGCGATTTGGTTGAAAACCATGATTATCCAGTACTCGAAACAAGCGTATCTGATTATTCAGGAATCCAGAGCGCACTTCTTAAGCATAAGCCACTGTTTATGCACAGAAGCAAGAGTATTGTAAACAGAGACTATGAAGACCTGGCAGATGAAGTACTGCAGATTGTGGAGGTAGAGTAAATGCCTAAGTTAAATAATTTTTTTGACAAAACAGAAACAGTAGAGAAGATACTGACAAAGAAAATGCATCCGCAGCTTGTATCCATTAAGAAGCTTGAAGAATCTAAGCTGCAGTATAGAGATATCCCACAGGAAGATGTTGAGAAGCTTGCTGACTTAATAGAACTTGATGGGGAAGTATTACAGCCTCTACTTGTAAGAAAGGCTGGAGCAGATACATATGAAATCCTCGCCGGACATAAAAGATACAGAGCCTGTAGGTATTTAGCAGAGAAAAAAGGCTTAGAGCAGTTCGCAATGATTCCTTGTTATGTAAAAGCTATGACAGATGCGCAGGCAGAGTTTGCAGTATACAGCACTAATGGATATAACCGGAAGACTGATTATGAAATTATGCGAGAAGTAGAGGGAATGTCTAGGCTTCTTAAGGAAAATCCGGAACTATTCCCGGAAGCTGCAAGTGGCAGACTTGTTGAGAAGCTTGCTAGTGTTATGAATATGAGCAAGACAGTTGTGCAGGAGTATAAGACAATCGCAAGTAATCTTTCTGATGAATCTATGGATAAGTTTAAGAAAAATGAGATTACAAAAGAATCTGCTAAGACACTTGCAAGTCTTAATAATGAGGAACAGGCGAAGGTACTTAGTACCGGTGCTGTTAAGACAAGTGATATTAAGCAGGTAGTTAAAGAGCTTAAAGAGCCATCTAATAAGGATATAGAGCTTGCATTCCACCATATTACATCTAATTTTGACATGAAAAAATATAATCCGGCAAGTGTTTTGGAAAGTTATTTGAAAGACAGATGCGGAAGAACACATGAATATTTTGGCGGTACAAACTTATCTTTTGATTGTTCTATAAGAGGAATTGCTATCAATAGAAAAAAAGAGATTACCTGGCATGATTTTGTAAGCAGGGCAGAACGATTGGGATTGTACAGGCCATACGAAAACAACAATGTGACGGAATCCGTCACACAGGCTGAACAATCTGAACAGTTACCAGGGCAAGATAGCATATACAACCATCCAGAATATCTTCCTGATGATGATAAATCTTCTGAAAGTAAGAATAATAATACAGATAAGACATGTGAGCCAGACAATGCAGTAAAAGATGAACATGATACTGACAAGCTGGCAGGAGTAGGAGCAATCGGACGATGTCCTAAATGTTTCGGGGCAGTTGCTTTTCTTACCAATCCTAATTGCTGTGGAACATGCGGAAACGGGCTTGTGTGGAAAAGGGAAAATAATATATAGGAGAATTTTTTCCTGAAAGTGTGATGAAGGAGAATAACATGGGATGGATTATTGCATTAATTATTATTGGAATTGTTATTTTTTTATTGTTTATTATGGCAATAATGCATGCTGCATCAGCGGCAGATGAAGCATGCATGTACAATACAGAAATTCTTTCACGAAAGGATGATGATGATGGTGTCGTATAAAAAGAAGATAGAGGATTGTTATACCAGATGCCGTGAGTGTGGCAGGATATTTAACAATGAAAGATACGATATGGCTTCTTATGGATATTTTGATAAAGAAGATGGGAGAAAAATATACTTCTGTGGCTACTCATGTTTTATGAAGCATAAGAGAGCTAAAGGTAAGTACGCAGAAACAGAAACTATTAAAAAAGATATTGGGGAAGTTAGCGTGGAAGGGAAGCATTCTGCAATTAGGATATATTCCCCAGGAGGTTTGCAGTTTAAATAATTTTAACCGTGACGGATTCCGTCACAGCCAATGGGCAGAAAGGAGTTTACTATGGATAACAAAAAGGAAAACATCATTCAGAATGAAATTGAGGTACAGGTTAAGGAAGACAACGGAGCAGTGCTTGAATATGCCAAGAGACTTGCAAAGTTCAGTGATAGAAAAGGAGATAAGACGGTTGATGAGAAATAACATAACATCATACACCATTGTTAATGAACAGGGTAAAACAACTGTTGCAGTAGGTGATACTGTGACAATACATACATTTAATGGCGGTGGTATGGGTGGCTGCAAGGTTGTTAAATTAACCAGCAGAGGATTACATTACACCCAGGATGACGGAAAGCATATTAAAACGATTGCTTACAACAAAATATACAGTTTAGAGGTGGATTATGAAGCGGTTAATAGATAATGAAAAAAAGGTAAGTACAGCAACTATAAGAAAGGCTGTGGCTGCTGTTATTCTTATCATTCTCTTTTTTATCTCATTCAAATTTCATTTGCCATTTCCAGATAAAGTAACCACAGTTATCAAGATTGGAACGGTTGCAGGTCTTATATATATCCTTGCAACATTCAGAGGAGATGAATAAATATGTGACGGATTCCGTCACAATGACGAGAGGTGAGATGATGAAATTTGACTTTTACTATGGCGAAGAGTCAGAGCAGTATAGCTTTTATAGCGTACCCAAAATGTTTTTTACATGTGAGAGATTTGCCGGATTATCGGCAATGTCAAAATTGTTATATGGATTCCTGCTCGACAGAATGAGCTTATCAAGGAAGCGTAACTGGATAGACGATAAGAATAGGGCATATATAAAGTACAGCCTGAATGCAATAATAAAGGATATGGGAGTAAGCAAGAACTCTGTAATTAAATACATGCGAGAGCTGCAGGAGTTTGGTCTGGTAATGAAGTATCCTAACGAGGGAATGGAAGATATTATCTATGTTATGGACTATTCGAGAGTCAAACAGGCTGATACATACGATGACAAACAGAATGATAATGTATTATATCTGGACAGCCAGTCATCAGGAGCTGCATATAAAACAGATATCGGACAGACTGATAATGCTCCACCCGGATTTAACACAGCAATTGCCTTAAGCAATAGAAATGACACTAAAAAAATACAAGATACAGGTTGCAAGGGGGAGTCTACCTTAAGAGGTGGTTCAAAATCTGAACCGGTTCAAGAAATGAACCAGTTCAAAAATTGCACCGGTTCAAAATCTGAACTGGTTCAAAATTTGCACCACCCTCATAAAGAGAATGATAATAATATATATAATAATATTAATAATCAATCTGCTAAGACAGATAAGATTGATAGATATATATATAATAATCCATCTATCAATCAATCTAATCCATCAAGTGATACCAGAGAGATTGATAGGATTGATAAGACTGGGAAAGTACAAATATCTGGGATAAATGCAAATGCTGTATATGCACATATTAGCGTTTTGGTTAAGCAGAACATTGATTATGACGCAATGATAGAAAGGCAGGAGTGCAAGGATTGGTATGATGAGTATTATAACCTCATTGTCGAAGTTCTGACGAGAAAGAAGGATACAATCCGCATATCCGGTGAAGAATATTCTGCAGATATGGTTAGAGAGCGTTTTTTAAAGCTTAACAGCTCTGACCTGCAATATGTACATGAACAGATGTCACGCACAACCAGCGACATTAAGAATATCAAAGCATATCTTACAAAAGCATTATTTAATGCGCCGATAACCAGGGCTTCTTATTGGGCAAGCAGAGTAAATCATGACCTTGCTAACCGATAAGCAGAATGTGACGGAATCCGTCACGGAAAGGATGTAAATAATGACAAAAAATAAATATTATGATTACCTGGATAGGTACAATCATATGGTTTGTGGGAATGAGTATATGTATGACGCTATGGATAACGCAGAATATCAATATATTAAATCAAGTCTCCTTAAGCACATAAAATGGCAATTAAAATGTGCAGCCTATGACATGAATACATTCAGCGGATATAAACAGGTTCTTCATCAGCGTAAGTTTAAGAAGCTGATGAGAAATATACACGACCTGAAGGAACTTAACGAGAAAATTAATGAAGATAAACCAATAGATATAATATATTTTACAGGAACATACAGGGGAGCAATGAGCAGTATAGCAGATGATGTACTCTCCGGTATGAAGGCAGTATGGATTCCGATCATGATACTTGTTGTTATCTATCTGGTTGCAGTAGGTATTTTTTATATGATGTAGTACTAATGTGACATTGGAAAGGAAGGTGCTTTATGACAAGTATGTCATTCTTTGGTATTTTGGCAATTATTTCAATACTAATATTAGATTCAATCATTATAGCTGAAGAAGTGAGGCGAAAAGAAGAAAAGCGAGAGCGTACTAAAATGGAAAATATAACAATAATGGTTGTGGGGTGGGGATTAATGATACTCGCAATACCATTAACAATATATCTTTTTATAAGTACATCAGATGATTGGAAACAACTTTTTATTACTATACTAGGTGCTTTGAAGATTTATATAATTTAGTTAGGAAAGGAGAAAGGCAATGTATGAAAATCTTAATAAAAATTCAATAATAGATGTTGCAAGTACACTAATAAATGAAATGAACTCATATACGCCAGAGCAGCAGCTTCAATTGCTTGTAGAGTATATTATTATCCCATTTTTTTTATATATTGTAATTTGGTTAGCTATTTCAATTATTTTTGGAAAAAGAATAAATTTTAGGGAAATTATAAAAGCAGTAATAATATCGTTATGGTTTACACCGACAATTTTGTGGACGCTTATAACAAGCCTTATAGATGCATCATTTATAGTTATTTTCGCACCAACAATCCCTATAATTATTATTTGGAGTATTAAGAAATTGATAATGCTGTGTAGAAGAATAAAACATCAGCCGGATGGGATAAAAGCATGATTAAAGATATAAATATTATGTCACAGTTGTTTTAAATAAACTAAAAAAGTCTATATTTACAACATTAAAATATGGTACAATATTAATAGAAATATGGATATATTAAAATATGATATTGTACTTGATATGTGACGGAATCCGTCACATGGAAAGGAGCTTATATGATCAGGATGGATAAGATTAGAAAATATATGATAGTAGGGCTTACAGTATTATCACTTGCAGCGGTAACAGCTTGTGGCTCAAAGAAAGACACTGCAGCTAATAATACTGCAGCCAGAAATATAGAACAGTCTACAGAGAGTGCAACTGTGGCAATTGCTAAGAATATGCAGATGCAGGTTAAGGATGCAGATGGTAATACTGTTACGCTTACCGGAGATGCAACAATTAATGAATCTGGAGAGATGGTATTTGAAGGGAAAGATTCTGCCGGAAATGTTGTTAAAGTGACAGGAACTGCAGAAAAGACAGAGGATGGAAGTTTCAAGGTTAAGGAAGCTGCCGTTGAGGGAACATCAAAGGTTGTGGCAGATAATGGACAGGAAACAGAAGTAAGTAATGAAATTTCAGGGGATGTTACAACTGATGAAATCAAGAATACAACAACAGAGGATGTCAGAAATGATACTGATGATAGGCAGGAAACTGATAATAATGCAGGACAGAATGAGAACATATCAGATGGTTCAGAAGTAAAGCCTGAAACACCGGTGCCTGATAATAAGTCAGAGGGTAACAGTGCTTCTAATTCAACACCAGCAACACCAGAGCATACACATACATGGAGTCCAGTAACAACTACTGTACACCATGATGCAACAGGTCATTACGAAGATGTTGTTGTAGGAACAAGAACTGTGGTAGATAAAGAAGCTTGGGATGAACCTGTGTATGAATGGCAGTATACAAAGACCAGATGTAAAGGTTGTGGACAGATTTTTGATACAGGTGATGAATGGGATGCTCATGCTACTTATCAAGAAGATGTTTTAGACGACTGGTCACATGGCAGTTACGAGGTTTTAGCTGAAAGAGTTCAAACAGGAACTAAACATCATGAAGCAGAAACACACGAAGAAAACATAACAGAAAAGCGTTGGGTAGAAGATACGGCAGCGTATGATGAGACAGTAACTACAGGCTATACATGCTCATGTGGAGCAACTAAATAATGAAAATGTTTTTATATATTATATATGGAGGGTTATATGAATATTACTTTAGGGATAATAATTATAGTTTGTGGCATTATTATATACATACTTGCAATTAAGAATAAAAAAAATAATGAAATAATAGAACTATTTGGTAATACAATAAATGAAAATAATGATGTTATAAATGAGCAAAAAGATGAATTAAATAAGTATGAATGGCTTTTAAATAAGAATGTTAATGGTTATGAGTATATACAGAATATTGTAAAAAATAAAGATGGTGATGTAATTATTGTAGTTATACAAGAAATGCAAGATGGTGATGTATATATTTATTTAAGAAGTAAATATGAGCCAATAAATAGTGCATCTAATATGATTACAACTTCGAGATATAAGGATAGTATTCGTATATGTGACATATATGGTGGTAAAAGACAGAGGAATGGAAATGGAACATTGTTATTAGATGCATTAAAAGAATATGCTAAGAAAAAAGGAATAAAAAAAATATATGGAGAAATGGTTCCGAATGTTAATTTTATAAGTGATGAAGGGTTAAGAACATTTTATAAGAAAAATGGATTTGTGATACACGAAAATAGCAACCAAATTGAATATAATCTCGATATTTGTGAAAAATAAAAAGATTATTGTGTTTGATAGGTGAAATATGATTAGAAAATATATGATAGTAGGGCTTACAGCATTATCACTTGTTACAATAACAGCCTGTGGCTCAAAGAAGGAAACTGTAGGTAATAATGCTGTATCCGGAAATATAGAACAGTCTACAGAGAGTGCAACTGTGGCAATTGCTAAGAATATGCAGATGCAGGTTAAGGATGCAGATGGTAATACTGTTACGCTTACCGGAGATGCAACAATTAATGAATCTGGAGAGATGGTATTTGAAGGGAAAGATTCTGCCGGAAATGTTGTTAAAGTGACAGGAACTGCAGAAAAGACAGAGGATGGAAGTTTCAAGGTTAAGGAAGCTGCCGTTGAGGGAACATCAAAGGTTGTGGCAGATAATGGACAGGAAACAGAAGTGAGCAATGAAGGTTCTGGTGATATTACTGCTGATGAAATCAAGAATACAACAACAGAAGTTATTAAGAATGATTCAAGAGATAAACAGGAAACAAATAATGCCGGACAGAATGAGAGCGCATCTAATATTCCAGATACAAAGCCATCAGGAGAGAATAATAGTGCAAATACAGGAGAGACATCAGCTCCTGATAATGGAAATAACAGCAATGCTTCTGATACAACAACAGCTACACCAGAGCATACACATACATGGATTCCAGTTACAACAACAATACACTATAATGCAACAGGTCATTATGAAGATGTTGTTGTTGGAACAAAAACCGTGGTAGATAAAGCGGCTTGGAATGAACCTGTGTATGAATATAGAGCATATGCAGTTAAATGTTTAGGATGTGGGGAAGAGTTTGAAAATGGTTTGGACTATCAGGCGCATGCTATGAACAGAATAGATGAAGGATATGATGAATGTGGTAGAAGTACAGTACTGTATAGAAATGAGCAGGTAGACACCATTCATCACGAAGCAGAATCGCATGAAGAAAACATAACAGAAAAGCGTTGGGTAGAAGATACAGCAGCGTATGATGAGACAGTAACTACAGGCTATAAATGCTCATGTGGAGCAACTAAATAATTGTGACGGTATCCGTTACATCTTTCGGGGAATAGAGCAGATTTGCTCTATTCCCCTTCTTTTTTATGCCTCAAATATGGCATGTCAACTATTGTATTGAAAAAAGTACAATCTCACAAAACTAATATAAATTTAACATATAAATTATTAGTAAACTTAAAAATCTGTAATCCCAGTAAATAAGCTTTAGAACATCACATGCTCATTTGTCAAGAATGAGTTAAAAATTGGACTAAACTGGACTAGATTGGACTAATTAGATGTGGTACTCTATACTTGCAAGAAGTGTAAGAAATGCCTTCTTGTTTCCGGGTTGTAATTGTCGGAATAGTAATCAGCTCGAGCCGAAGCAGTCCTCGCAAAACTGCTTCGGTTTTTCCATGTGACGGAATCCGTCACATACAACTTAATAGCTCAAGGTTTTAGCTTGCATAATAAAAATAAGGAAATCTTTACCGGATTAAATCTGGTAGGGGTTTCCTTTTTTGATGCAGAAAAATCAGGAAGAAGGAGAAGCAGCATGAAAAGTGTAAGAGACCCACCAGAAAAAGCAAGATGTAAACAGAGTTAATGTGACGAAATCCGTCACGGAAAGGAAGATATGAAAACATTAAGTAAAAAGATAAAAATGATAGTTGCTTTAATGGCTGCAATTGTTTTTAGTGGAACAACATTAACATATGCTTATGCTGAATCATTTACAGTAGCGTCAGTTAGTAATAATTATGATTACAAGGATGTTACAGGAAGTGGCGGTTCATCTTTTCAGACTAATATATTCTCTGTAAAAGATTCAAGTGGAACAACATATGATGCATTATGTGTCCTGCCTAAGAAAGCATCTCCACCAGTTAATGCAACATATTCCAGTGGAGAGTGGACATATGATTGTAGAAGAACAAAAATATATTTTTATGGACTTGGCTCTGGAGCATCAAGTGGTCCACTTTCATCTTTCACTTATAATCAAAGGGTGATTTTAACACATGCGTGTCTCGCGTATGAAGGAGGAGACCCTGACTGGAACGGTGGCTCATGGAATCTGTTAGGTCAGGCTGGTGCAACTGGTTATGATGCAGTAATGGAACTTTATAAATATGCAGGGGAGCATGGTCTGCCGGATGGATATAATGCAGCGACAATATATCTTACGGCAGATGGAACAAATAGTCCATATCAGAATCTTGTTGCATACTGGGAAGAATATACTGAACCTCGTGGATGGATTGAGTTGCACAAATCATCATCTAACACAGCCATAACTAATAATAATGATAATTATTCCCTTGAAGGAGCAGTATATGGAATTTATTCGGATTCAGATTTAAAGAATCTGGTTACAACTATAAAAACAGATGCATCCGGATTGGCAGTATCAACCTGGTTAAGCAAAGGTACATATTACATAAGAGAGTGGAGCGCAGGCAAAGGATATGATGTAGATATAACTACACACTCTGTCAGCATAACAGAAGCGAATAAGGCTACAAATGTATATGTAACAGAAGTTCCACAAAAGGGAGCAATTCAGTTACATAAATATTCAGCTATGCCTTCAATAAGTGACAACAATAATTGTTATTCTCTTGAAGGAGCCGTATATGGAGTATATACAGATTACGCTTGTACCCAGCTTTACACCAGACTTACAACTGATAAAAATGGCAATGCTTCGGTATCTGATTTGCCATATAAAACATATTATATCAAAGAAATCAGTGCAAGTAAGGGATTCGAGTTAAGCAGCGAAGTGTTTACCTGCAATGTTAATTCAACAACTGCTGTTAAAGTTGATGCACCTGAAATTCCGGGTAATGACCCTATATCATTGGTGTTATCAAAAAGAACAGCAGACGGACATGGTTCAGGTAATGCAAGACTTGAAGGCGCAGAATACACAGTGAAGTATTATGATACTGTATCAGATACAGACCCAGCAATTGCAGGAAATGAAGCTAAGTATACATGGATATTTAGGACAAATGAAAGAGGATATATATTTTTAGCTGATAATTATTTAGTAACTGGCTCTGATGGTCTTGTTAAAGATATTAGCGGAATGTATACACTGCCTTTAGGAACAATTACACTTCAGGAAACTAAAGCTCCAGAAGGATACTTGCTTAATGATACAGTATATGTGGCACAGACAGTTCTTGATTCGGGTAATAATACAGTCAGAACAACCAACCTTCCAACAGAAGAAAAAGCAGCACAGGAAACTCCGTATGAAGGTACTATATCAATACAGAAGTTCCTGGGTGGAAGTGATGCAGTAAAGACTTCTGAACCGGATGCGGAATTTGAAATTTATTTAAAATCTGCAGGAAGTTATGATGCAGCTCCAGAGGAATCAAGACAGATAATCATAACAGATACAAATGGTTATGCATTAACAAAGAGACTTCCATATGGTACATATACTATTCATCAGACCAAAGGTAACAATAAGTATTATTTTATCAATGATGTTGATGTAACAATCAGTGAGAATAATGCTAATTACCATAAAATTCTTGAGAATGCTCCAATTGAGTTTTATGTGAAAATTGTAAAAAAGGATGCTGATACAGGTAATACAGTAAATGTAGCAGGAGCAACATTTGAATTGTATGATGACACTGGCGCAAAGGTTTCTTTTAAAACAATGACAACAAGTGGTATACAGACAATTGACAGTTTCACAACTGATGAAAAAGGATGTGTATACACTGTCGAAAAGCTTTTAAAAGGGAATTATACGCTTGTGGAGACAAAAGCTCCTGAAGGCTATGTATTAGATTCAACACCTGTTGCATTTACAGTATCGGAAGATACTTATACAACGGACAGTGGAGTTGCAATTGTAATAGCAGAAAAGAGTGATAAGGCTGTTACAGGGCAGCTCACTGTTATTAAAACTGGTGAAGTTCTTGATGAATATAAGGGCGGATTGTATGTAAATCCGGATGAAAAAGGATTTACATACAAAGAAGGTTCTCTTTCAGGTGCTAAGTTTAATGCGTATGCTGCAGAAGATATATATACGGCAGATAATCAGAAGGATTCTTCCGGTAATAGAATCAAGCTTTACGGCAAAGGTGAACTTGTAACTACACTTGTTACCGGTGTGGATGGAAAGGCAACAGCTAATAATCTTCCTCTTGGAAAGTACAAAGTAGTTGAAGTAGAAGCTCCTGATGGATATATTTTAAATTCAGATGAGCAGATGGTTACATTTGTATATGTTGATGATAAGACCCCTGTTATATATGAAAGCCTGACATTTTCAGATGACAGACAGAAGGTAGAATTATCAGTATCAAAGCTTGATTCTGAAACAGGCGAGCCAGTTTCAGGTGCAGTATTTGGCTTGTTTACTAAGGAAGATATCGTTAATGCAGACGGTAAGGTTATTGTAAGTAAAGATACTCTGCTTGAAAAAGCGGTATCAGATTCCAAAGGGTTAATCCGGTTTGTTAAAGATTATCCGCTTGGAACATATTATGCTAAAGAAATTAATGCTCCGGCAGGTTATATTTCAAGTGATGAAGTAATTGATTTTGATGCAGCATATCAGGGACAGGATATCAAGAGTGTAGAACTTACCGCAGTATTTCTTAATATGCCAAGTACATATAAGTTCACAAAAACAGATATTACAAGTGGAGCTGAACTTACAGGCGCAACACTTACTGTATTAGATAAGGATGGAAATATAGTTGATACTTGGACATCAGATGCAAAGGAAGCACATGTGATTAAGAGACTTGTTGTTGGGGAAACATATACTCTTAGAGAAGAATATGCTCCTTATGGATATCTAAAGGCAACAGATATTCAGTTTACGGTTAAGGATACCGGAGAAATCCAGCATGTAAATATGAAGGATGAGGTAGCAAGAGGCTCAATTGTTGTGACTAAAGATGGAGAAATTGTTTCTGATGCAACTATCAGGAAGGAATATTGGAATAACTTCGTTTTCAATTTCTTAAAGCGTAATCTTTCAGGAGTAACATTTGATGTTTATGCGAAAGAAGATATTCTTAGCGTAGATGGTCTTAACACGGTATATTATAAGGCAGGAGATAAGATAAGTACTATCGTAACAGATGAGCAGGGTATCGCAAGAATTGATAATCTTCCTTGTGGTAAGTATTATCTTATAGAGACTAAGACGATTGATGGTTTCATTCTTGATAACACACCAATCGAAGCTGACATTTCGTATATTGACCAGGATACTAATATTGTATATGCAGGAATGAATGTTACAAATGAACGACAGAAAGTACAGATTTCTGTAATTAAGACTGATTCTGAAACAAAGAAAGTTCTTGAAGGTGCAGTATTTGGCTTGTTTACTAAGGAAGATATCGTTAATGCAGACGGTAAG
>OIZF01000497.1_pt1 | contig 27180 bp, 21 predicted proteins | sample 1588471 | NCBI WGS metagenome assembly OIZF01 (sample SAMN03283279) | human gut metagenome | biome: human-associated habitat; material: feces | host: Homo sapiens | place: Peru | collected 2012
TAATAAATGGTGACACGAGGGAAAAACAGCGGCAGGACACTGGCAAACGGCTGGAAGCAGGGCGCGGCAATTGCCACGACCACCCAGACCGCCTGCAGCAGCATCCGCGCGTTGTGCGAAAGCTGTAATTTTGCTTTGCGGCGTTTCTCGTCCTGCTCGTCGATGATGTTCTGGACGACAAGACAGATGCCTGCAAAGTTTGCGATGGCGACGGCTGCACCGAGGATGCTGCCCAGAATGACCGTAGAATCAAACCGAACCCAGCCCACCAGATGCAGTGCGGCAAAAATCACCCACATGGCCGCCGTACAGATGGCGGTGCCGCAGGCGATACGGGTCAGTTCCTTCTTGGATTCCGGCTGCAATTTCATAAGCAAACCTCCCGATAATTATTGATGCGTATTGAATCCGACACGATGGTTTTTGTCCGTTTTGGCGCGGTTCAAACGTTCTTTGGCAAAGACCCAGAAATTCTGTGCGCCGGAGGCCAGCCCCAGAAGGATGGCCGGCAGGTAGACCCACATCGGCCAGTTCCAGTGGTTGACAGCCCACCAGCACCCCAGCAGGCACAGCACGAGCGGCAGCAGCATGTTCAGACCCAGCTGGGTCAGCCAGACGATATCTTCCAGCACTTTGTACAGTCCTTTCATGACTGACGCCTCCCTTCTGCCTGCGGCAAAGAATTTTTTCTGGTAAAAAAGTTTATACGCCCATTATAATCAATTCCGCTTTAAAACACAATGAATTTTGCCCCAAAATATAGCGAATGTTCACAGTTTGTTAAAACTTACTATATAACTGTTCGTACCACACGTACTTTGTATTCCTCTGAGGACATCATTTTCATCATATTGCCAAAAATTCCGTTTTATCCTTGTGCAAAAGGGCAAATCATAAATGCAGAAAAGCCGCCCGGCTTTTGTATCGCCGGGCGGCTGTGAAAGGGTAGATTCAGTTCAAAAGGAAATTACCAGAGGTTTGCGGTCTCGTTATAGAGGCCCTCATAGCTCTTTGCGGAGACATCCCAGCCGAAGTCACATTCCATGACGTGCTTGACGAGGTTATGCCAGTTCTCCTCATCGTTGTAGGCATCCTGTGCGCGGCAGCATGCGTCATACAGTTCGTGAGAGCTGTAACCAGCAAAGGTAAAGCCGTTGCCATCGCCCATCGTGGAGTCGTGGATAGAGTCACGCAGACCGCCGGTCTCGCGGACAATGGGGGGTGTGCCGTAGCGGCAGGCCACCATCTGTGCCAGACCGCAGGGCTCGCTCTTGGAGGGCATGATGAAAGCGTCTGCACCGGCGTAGATCTCCTGCGAGAGCTTGGGCTCAAAACCGATATAGGTGCCTACGCGGCCCGGGTGACGGCCGCACAGGTCAGAGAAGAAGTTCTCGTACTGGCTCTCGCCGCTGCCCAGAATGACCAGCTGGATGCCGCGGTCCACCAGACCGTCAGCGATGCTCTGCACCAGATCAAAGCCCTTCATGCCCACCATGCGGCTGACCATGCCAAAGACGGGGCTGCCGTCTTTATTTAGACCGAACCTGTCCTGCAGGGCCTCCTTGCACTTGGCCTTGCCGGTCTCAAAGGTCTTGATGCTGTAATTGAAGGGGATATTTTTGTCGGTAGCGGGGTCGTTGGCGTCCATATCGATGCCGTTCAGGATGCCGCACAGCTTGTACTGCTTTTCACGCAGCAGAGCGTCCAGACCGTAGCTGAACCACGGGTCCAAAATCTCCTGTGCGTAGGTGGGGCTGACGGTGGTGATCTTGTCGGCGGTCTCGAAAGCGCCCTTCATGAAGTTGGCGCAGCCGTCGTACTCCACGATATGCTGGTCCCGGTGACCGATGCCGCAGGTATCCTCCAGAATATCGGTGCCGTACTTGCCCTGATAGGCAATGTTGTGGATGGTGAATACGGTCTTGATGCGGTTGAACTTGTCCAGATGACGATAGTACAGGTTCAGGTACACCGGCACCAGAGCAGTCTGCCAGTCGTTGCAGTTGATGATATCGGGGGTGAAGTCGATGTAGAACAAAGTCTCCAGCACGGCGCGGGAGAAGAAGGCGAAGCGCTCGCCATCATCGTAGAAGCCGTACAGGCCGCGACGCTTGAAGTAATACTCGTTGTCCAGGAAGTAGTAGGTCACGCCGTCCACATCGGCCTTGAACAGGCCGCAGTACTGGCTGCGCCAGCCCACAGGCACGGAGTAGTTGGTAACGTATTCCAGCTTATCGCGGTACTTCAAATCGCCGTACAGGGGCATGATGACGCGGGCGTCCACGCCGTCCTTGACCAGTGCTTTGGGCAGGGCACCTGCCACATCGGCCAGACCGCCGGATTTGGCAAAGGGATTGGCTTCCGAAGCAGCATACAGGATCTTCATAGGATTCGCTCCTTCCATGATACAGGCAGATGTTCGCGCTCCCCGCCGCCGTGAAAAGCGGCGCGAACCTTGCATACAAAAGAGCAGGCGGGGGCACACAGGTGCCCCCGCCCCTCTCAAGAGGGGCTACCGGGGAGGAAGCCGCCCCTATGGATATTGCTCGATCAGACGGTGTGGTTCTTCTGAACGTAGACCGGGAAGCTCTCGGTGCCGGACAGCTTTTTGCCGGCGGTGATCTTCACGTTCTTATCGGTGACAACGCAGTCCAGCTCCACGTTGGGCTCGACCACGGTATCCTGCATCAGGACACAGTTCTTGACCACAGCACCCTTCTTGACCTTGACGCCGCGGAAGAGCACGCAGTTCTCCACGGTGCCCTCGATGACGCAGCCGTCGGCCAGAATGGAATCCACGACCTTGGAACCGGTGACGTAACGGGTGGGGTTATCGTCGCGGATCTTGGTGTAGATGGGGCAGCCCTTGGGGAACAGTGCCTCCAGATTCTCGTCCCGGATCAGCTTCAGGTTCTCGTCAAAGTAGCTCTTCATGTCGCAGACGTGCGCCACATAGCCGGTGTACTCCAGCGCATGGATGTTCAGGATGTTGACGTTGTGCGCCAGAATGTCGCGCTCGAAGTAGATCAGGCCGCGGGCGGTAGCGTCCTTGACCAGCTTGATCAGGGTCTCGCGCTCCAGCACATAGATGTTCAGATCCAGATTCTGCACACCGGAGCGGTAGTCGTTGAACAGCAGCTCGGTCACGCGGCCATCAGCATCAATGGTCAGGGTGTAGTTGTCGTTCTTGCGACCCTCGGGGATCTCGGTCTTCTGGTAGGCCACGGTCACATCGGCACCGCTGGCCTGATGGGCAGCCAGCAGGGCGTTGAAGTCGTAGTTGACGGCGATGTTGGCATCGCTCATGACCACATACTTCTCCTTCTGGTGCTCGAGGAAGCTCAGAATGGAGCCCAGCGCCTCCACACGGCCGGAGTAGATGCGCACACCCTTTTCTGCAAAGGGAGGCACGATGTTCAGGCCGCCGTGACGGCGGGCCATATCCCACTCGCGGCCGGTGCCCAGATGATCCATCAGGGAGTGGTAGTTCTTACGCACCACGATGGAAACGTTGGAAATGCCGCAGTTGGCCATGCTGGACAGCACAAAGTCTACCATGCGGTAACGGCCCGCAAAGGGAATCGAGGCCATTGCGCGCTCGGTCACCAGCTCGGGAACGGTATTGTCATAGCTGTTGGGGAAAATGATACCCAACGCATTGGTGTTCTGTCTCAGCATACTTCCACACCCTCCTTGACGGATTCAAACACTTTTGCGCCCTCCTTGACGGTAGCGCCTGCGCCGATGGTCAGACCGGTGCCAACGTGGGCAATTGCGCCCTCGCCGCCGACCTTTGCACCTGCGCCCACAACAACGTCCTCAGCAAGGATGCAGCGCTTGACCACGGCACCTGCCTTGACCACGACACCGTCCATCAGCACGGCGTCCTCAACGGTAGCGCCCTCTTCCACAACAACGCCTGCGCTCAGCACAGAGTGCTTGACGTTGCCGTAGATCTTGCAGCCCTCGGTGATGAGGGAGTCCTGCACAACGGCGCGCTCGCCGATCTTCTGGGCGGGCAGCACGGGGTTGCGGCTGTAAATTTTCCAAGTCTTATCAAAGATATCGATGCCGGAGTTTTCGGGGTCCAGCACTTCCATGTTGGCTTCCCACAAGCTGTCGATGGTGCCCACGTCGCGCCAGTAACCGGCAAAGCGGTAAGCGTACATCTTGCGGCCGTCACGCAGCAGGGCAGGGATGATGTTCATGCCGAAGTCGTTCTTGGAGTTGGGGTCAGCCTCGTCCTCGATCAGATACTTCTTGAGCACATCCCAGTTGAAGATGTAGATGCCCATGGAGGCCAGATTGGACTTGGGCACCGGGGGCTTCTCCTGGAATTCGGTGATGCGGTCGTTCTCGTCCGCCACCATCAGGCCGAAGCGGGAAGCTTCCTTCCAGTCCACTTCCATAACGGCCACAGAGAACTCTGCACCCTTTTCCTTGTGGAAGCGCAGGAAGTCGGCGTAGTCCTGCTTGCAGATCTGGTCGCCGGACAGGATGATGACGTATTCGGGATCATAGCTGTCGATGAAGCCGATGTTCTGGTAGATAGCGTTTGCAGTGCCCTTGTACCAGTCGGTGCCGTTTGCCTGCTCGTAAGGGGGCAGGGTGTGCACACCGCCGTGCAGACGGTCCAGATCCCAAGGCTGACCGTTACCGATGTACTCGTTCAGCTTCTGGGGCTGGTACTGCGTTGCAATACCAACGGTGTCGATATCGGAGTTGACGCAGTTGGACAGCGGGAAGTCCACGATGCGGTACTTACCGCCGAAGGACACCGCAGGTTTTGCCGTCTTTTGTGTCAGCGCGTATAAGCGCGAGCCACGTCCACCGGCAAGGATCATTGCCACGATTTCTTTTGCCATAGCTTTATTCTCCCCTTTAGCATTTCCTTTTTGGAAATGATAGTCAACAGTTCAGAATGTTCGTGCGTGCATCCGTGTGGGCATCCTTATTCCTTGGGTGCTTTTGCTTTGCGGGTGCGCTTTGCGGGTTTGGTTTCTGCTTCGGTCTCAGTTTTTGCTTTTGCCGCGGTCTTTGCCTTGGCGGCGGTTTTCTTTACCGGCTTGTCCGCTGCGGCCTTGGGCTTGGCAGCGGTCTTTTTTGCTTTTTCCGGTTTTTCATCCGCTGTTTCGGCGGCCTTGGCCTTGGTGGTGCGGGTCTTTTTTACCGGCTTGTCGGCGTCCGGCTCAGCTTTGGCCTTGCGGGTCGTCTTTTTTACTGCCTTTTCCACGGCGTCCTTGACGGTGGCCTTTTTGGCGGTCTTTTTTGCCGGCTTGTCCGTGCTGTCTTCTGCTGCCTTGCGGGTGCGCTTTGTGGGCACCTCAAAGTACAGGGTGCTCATGGGCGGCAGGGTAACGGTGATGCTCTGCTCAAAGCCGTGCTGCGGCTTTTTGTGGGTACGCACCGGCTTGTTGTGCACGGTGCCGGAGCCGCCGAAAGCGGCATCGTCACTGTTCAGGATCTCCTTGTAGGTGCCGGACACCGGTGCGCCGAGAGTGTAGCCCTCGCGCAGGACGGGGTTGAAGTTGCAGATGACAAGGATCTGCTTACCGGCGGCATCCTTGCGCAGGAAAGCGATGACGCTCTGCTGCGAGTCATCCGGTACGATCCACTGGAAGCCCTCCCAGCTGTAATCGATCTGCCAGAGGGCAGGGTGCTCTTTATAGAAGGCGTTCAGGGTGCGGACGTAGTTCTGCAGTTCGGCGTGCTTGTCGTAATCCAGCAGCATCCAGTCCAGCTGCTTTGCCTCGTTCCACTCGGCAAACTGGCCGAACTCCTGTCCCATGAACAGCAGCTTCTTGCCGGGGTGTGCCATCATGTAGCCGAAGAAGGTGCGCAGATTGGCAAACTTGTCGTCATACTCGCCGGGCATCTTGTTCAGCAGGCTGCCCTTGCCGTGCACCACTTCATCGTGGCTGATGGGCAGCACAAAGTTCTCACTGAAAGCGTAGAAGAAGCTGAAAGTCACCTTGTTGTGGTTGCCGGAGCGGAACAGCGGGTCGGTCTTCATGTAGCTGAGCATATCGTTCATCCAGCCCATGTTCCACTTGAAGTTGAAGCCCAGACCGCCGTCCGAAGCGGGCTTTGTGACCATGGGCCACGCGGTGGACTCCTCGGCGATCATGTACTTGTGGGGGTGACGGCCCAGCACGGTGTTGTTCAGCTTGCGCAGGAAGGCGATGGCTTCAAGGTTCTCCTTACCGCCGTCCTTATTGGGCTCCCATTCGCCCTGCTTGCGGTTGTAATCCAGATACAGCATGGAGGCCACGGCATCCACCCGCAGACCGTCGATGTGGTACTGCTCCAGCCAGTACAGTGCGCTGGAAATAAGGAAGCTCTGCACCTCGTTGCGGCCGAAGTCGAACACCATGGTGCCCCACTCCTTGTGCTCGCCGCGCTTGGGGTTGGGGTCCTCGTAGCAGGCTTCGCCGTCAAAATTGTACAGGCCGAACTGGTCCTTGGGGAAGTGGGCGGGCACCCAGTCCATGATGACGCCAATGCCTGCGGCGTGCATCTTATCCACAAAGGCCATAAAGTCCTTGGGGGTGCCGTAGCGGCTGGTGGGTGCAAAATAGCCGGTGACCTGATAGCCCCAGCTGCCGTCAAACGGATATTCCATCACCGGCAGCAGCTCTACATGGGTGTAGCCCATATCTTTGATGTACGGGATCAGCTCGTCCGCCAGTTCGGAGTAGTTGTAGGGCTTGCCGCCCTCCTTCATCTTCCAGCTGCCGGCGTGCATCTCGTAGATATTCATCGGGCCGTTGATCACGTCCGCCTTTTTCTGTGCGGCCTGCCATGCGGCGTCGTGCCATGCAAAGCCGGACAGATCGTAGACCTTGCTGCCGTTGGACGGCCGGGTCTCGGCGTGGAAGGCGTAGGGATCAGCCTTGTAGACAAGGTCGCCTGCACGGGTGGTCACGCAATATTTATAAACATCGTATTCCTTCATGCCGGGAATGAACAATTCCCACACGGAATCGCCATCCACCTTGTGCATGGGATGGCTGCCGGGCTTCCAGCTGTTGAAGTCGCCCACAACACTGATGGCTACGGCGTGCGGTGCCCACACGCGGAACACGACGCCGGACTCCCCGACCCGTGTTTCCAGATGTGCGCCGAAGTAGCGGTAAGCCTCGCAGTTGTTGCCCTGCTTGAACAGGTACACCGGCAGGTCCGATGTGTTGCTCTGAATCTTTTCTTCGGTCGGTTTCATAAACTGCTCCTCCCCGTGCGGAAGCCGAAAGCGGCATCCGCAGCTTTGTACTCTTTTATATTAAAAGGTTTTTACCATTTTTGCAAGACTTTTTGTCCAAAATTCAAATACAATTACCACAAATTTTCTTGACTTCTCTGTATGTTGTGGGCATACCATCCAAAATTTGCAGCTCGACATCGTGTAAACTGCTCATTTGCCAAACGGTTCCGGCGAAAGCGTTGCGAAAACAGAAAAGGGGTCGGGGAAAGCCCGCAGACTTTCCCCGACCCCGAAATAAAAATAGTTTTCTGCTTAACATCAAAAGAGACCGCTGCACAGTTTGTACAGCGGTCTCTTTGCGTGGTTATTGTGTTTTGTTTACGGCTCAGCCCACAACGTAGACGTTGACCTGAATAGCGCCGTTGATGACGCTTTCTGCGTAGGTCTCGTAGAACAGGTCTACAAGGATCTGCCCCTTCTGGACGGCGATACCGGTGTCGGTGGCTACGGCGTAGCCGTAGACGAACTTGCCGTCGGTGGAGGTGATGTAGAGCTTGGTGCCGTAGGGGATCACGTCCGGGTCCACAGCCACGGTGCCATAGCCCAGACCCAGACCGGAAGAACCCTTGCCGGTGCGGGAATAGTAGCCGGTGGCCTTGCCGGTGAGCACCTTGCTATAAGAGGTGGGGGCGTTGGTGGTGCCGTCCGCGCCGGTCAGGGGGGACACCGGCGCACCTGCGCCGTAGGTCTTGATGACGTGGTCGGTGGGCTCCACCGTGGTGGTGGTATCCACAACGGTGCTGTTTTCCAGCTCGCCGTCCACATAGCGGTCGCGGGTGGTCACGGTCTGCTGACCGGCTGCGCCGTGCTGCACCGTGGTGGTGCGGCCGGTGTTGCGGAAGTACAGGCTGGTGTAGACATATTGGGTGTCGTAGGGGATGGCCTGAGTTTCCACCCGCTCTGCGTAGTCCACGCGGTGGACCACGATCTTGCTGCCGGCGGTCACAACGTGATCCAGCGCCGGCTCGGTGTAGTCGTCCCCTTCAAGGGTGATACCGGCGCGCTCCAGTGCATCGGCTACGGTGCCGAACACCAGCTTTACAGGGTGCTCCTGCCCGTCGGCAGTGATGCTGACGGAGAATGCGCGCTCGATGTTCAGGGAGGCAAGATTGCCGCTGAACGCGGTGTAGTAGACCTCATCGCCCTCTTCAGAGCGGATGCCGGAAAGGTGCATGACCTGTGCGGGGGAAGCATCGGCATCGGTCAGAAGGACCTGCCGTGCACCATTGGAGTCGGTGACGTAGGTCAGCCGCAGATTTGCAGCGGTGACGCCAAGGGTAGCCACAAGGCATACCACCATGACACAAAATGCCAGCACACGGGGAGATACTGCCTGCTTTGCGGCAGTAACTGCTTTCTTCAATTTAACGGAAGCGATACGAGACAACTCCTCTCTTTGTCGTATTTGGCGCGGCCGCGGGTCTGTATTGCATCAGCACCCCGGACGCCCGGACTGTGGCTGCTCTGAGTATAAGCGTCTCACAGTCAAATACGATGCTCTCTTCGGGTAAAAAGAATGAGCACCGTATTACAGGTTGGAATCCGCTTCGGGCAGACCACAAAACTGCCCAGACACAGGCCGCATCTGCCCATGCCGTGCCGTACGCAGGACGGCTTTTTACTTCATCCAGATAGAATTTAAACGCTGCAACGTTCGTTGCGCAAACGCTATTTTACCAGACCGTAAAGCATCTGTCAAATTTGCGTCTTGCACTTTGTTAGATTTGTAACATTATTTTTTGTGCAATTTTCACAGTGTTTCTTTTGATATTTTGGTTTTTAGGTGGCTTCCTTCTGATTTTTTCCTTTTTTCTGGGGGCAATTCGTTCATGAATTTTTAACATTTACGCCGGCTTTTTTCTCTGCGAATAAGGCCGCAGCAGCGGCCGCTGCGCCCAAAACAAGCTGCCCCACATCGCGGGTTTTGCATGGAAAACCTGCAGGGGAATTACCCGGTCCCGGCAGGGGAGAAAAGCCCGCATTTCCGGTGCCAAACCCCCGTTTAGCAAAATGCCGAAGAACAGAAAATTTCACATTTTTAGTACACACTGGATAGTTTTGCGCCCCCGGCGGTACAATCGGGACAGCAAACAGAAAAGGAGGTTTTGCATGGAGATCGAGATCCTTGAGCAGCAGTGCGGCGGCACCGAATTTGTGCCCCGGCCGCACCGGCTGCACCTTGGTGCACAGAACGCCGAGGGGGTGGACCGGCTGCAGTTCATCCTGCCCGCAGCGTGGGCGGGGTGCACCTTGGCGCTGTATCTGCGCCGCAGCGATGGGGTGCAGCTGGCCGCCATTCCGCTGGACGCCGACGACAGTGTGACGGTGGACCGCCGCCTGACCGGCAGCGTGCGGGGACAGTGGATGCTGGCCGCCATGGGCAGCGGCGGCTACACCGCCTACACCCGCCCCGGCAGCTACGATGCGTACGCCACCCTGCCTACGGACGGCGGCAGTGAGGAGCTGCCGCCCTCGGTGTACGAGCAGTTTGTGGCGCGCGTGCTGGAAAGCGCCCACGCCGCAGCGGAAAGCGCCCGCCGTGCCGAGAACGGTGCGGCAGATACCGCCATGCAGGCGGCACTGGCGCAAAAGACTGCGGACAAAATTCTGGCCGACCGTACCGATGCCGAGGCCTGCGCAAAGCGGGCGGAGGCTGCCGCACTGCGGGCAGAAAGCTATGCACCCACCGGTGGGCAGGTGCTGAGCGTGAACAGCAAGGGCGGCGCGGTGCAGCTGAACGCACAGGATGTGGGGGCGGTGCCAAGCCCGGCGCAGCCTTTGCCCGGCGAGATGGTGCGCATTCTCAGCGTGGATGCCGCCACCGGCGCGGTGCAGACCGATACCACCCCGCTGCCGGACCTGCGCCCCTATGTGCGCAGCGAGACCGTGCCTACGGCGGCAACGCCCGGCGCGGTGCGGGCAGACGGGCAGTACGGCGTTGCGGTGCGGGCAGATGCCACCCTGACCACCGTGCCCGCCACGGCGGCGCAGCTGGACCGTATGACCGAGGCCTATGCGCCCCTGACCCCGGCGTTGCTGCCCTACGGCGTAAAAAAGGCGCTGACCAGTGCCGCCGGGGCAGCAGGCTGGTCGGCGCAGGAAAAGGCTGCCGCACTATTGCAGCTGGGCGCGGACGACCGGTTCTACTCCAAGGCCGAGGCAGACCGGAAATTCGGCATGGGCTACACCATGCCGCCCGCCACCGCAGCCGTGCTGGGCGGCGTGAAGGTGGGGCGGGGCCTGACCGTGAGCGCAGACGGCACACTGGAAATGACGGCGGAAAACCTTGACACAGTGCTGGGCTTTAGCCTGGCAGAAAAACTGAATCAATTGGGAGGAGTGACGGACATGAACGGAAAGCTTGTCTACACAAGCGACGGTGCAGCGGGCAAAAGCGACAAGACGCTGACTGTGCCGGACGAGGTGGATTATATTGTGGTAAGGATGGCGGTCCCTCTGGAATGTACCAAGGTCGCTTCCACCGGCGGAGCAGCCGCAGCGGCGGTTGCGGCGGCTGCGGACTACGGCAGCACCCGCATCGTGCGGGGCGGTACGGCGGTGGCTATGGTGGGCGGCGGCAACACCTACAATCTGCGGGACGGCGTTTACTGCAAGGGCGAAGCACTGGTGAAGGTGAGTTTTGCTGCGAACGGCACGGTAAGCATCAGTGCGGCAAACCAAGAGGCGACCAGCGACAGCAGCTACCCCTTCAATGTGGAAGGCTACCGGTATGTGTAAGGATGGTGCAGCATGAATGAGATGACCATCCGGCTGGAGCGCAACGGCGCGGCAATGGTGCCCGGCGGACAGCTGCTGCTTGGGTATGCGGGCAACCGGGGCAACTACCGGCTGCGCATCGAGCAGCGGGGCGAGTGGAAGGGGCTGACCGTGTGCGCCCACTGGCACACCCCCGGCGCAAGCGCGGCTACGCTGGTGGAAAACGGAAGTCTGACCGTACCGGCGGCGGTGACGGCAGTGCCCGGCGCGGGCTGCATCACCTTTGAGGGCACGGACGGCAGCCGCACCGTGACCAGCGCTGATGTGCGGTGCAAAGTATGCGCCAACAGCGGCACGGCAGAGGGCATGATGCCCGCCCCGGCCACCCCTGCGTGGGAGGCGCTGGTGGGGCTGCTGGGCACAGGCGGCGGTATTACCACCGCGGAAAAACAGTCGCTGCTGGCAGTGCTGCGGCTTCTGGCGGCGGGCAATGACGCAGCCATGGATGCCTGTGACCGTCTGGCGACGCTGTGGGACAACCCGCAGCCGCCGAAGGAGAACGTTTTTGCCGTACTGGGGCAGGCAATCCTTGGAAAAATGATCTTAGGGAGGAACGAATGAGCTACGAAAAACAGAATTTTGTGGACGGCCAGACCCTGACGGCCGCCCAGCTGAACCACATGGAAGCGGGCATTGCAGCAGCCGCCACAGGCGTCAAGGGCGATAAGGGAGACAAGGGCGACCCCGGCCCGCAGGGGCCGAAAGGCGATAAGGGCGACCCCGGCCCGGCGGGTGCAAAAGGCGACCCGGGCGCGGGCTTTACCGCCAACGCAAAGGCGCTGCTGTTGACCCTGTTTGAAAATGCAGCCTATAAGACCGACACGATGCAGCCCACCCTGAACGCCTTGCGCGTGGAGTGGGGCGGCAGTGCACAGGAAGTTCCGGTGCAGAGCGTGAGCCTGAGCGCCGTGACCATGACCCTGAACGAGGGCGAGAGCAAGACCCTGACGGCTACCGTGCTGCCCGCGAATGCCACCAATAAAACGGTGGTGTGGACAGTGAGCCCTGCCGGGTTTGCCACGGTATCAAACGGCGTGGTGACAGGCGTCAAAGCAGGTAACTGCACCGTAACTGCCATAGCAGGCGGTAAGAGTGCAAGCTGCGCGGTAACGGTGGAAGTAGTGGAGACAGCACAGCTGATTTACAATCTGCCCGCTGAAACGGAGCTGACCAACGGTTTTGATACCGGCCTGAAGCTGCTGGAGCACGCAGGTACCGAGACACCGCAGTACACCATTTTGCTGGACGCAAAGGCAAACGACAGCTTTAACGACAAAGCATGGATCGTGTTCCTGCACTGCATGACGGAGAACTCTGACGGACGCGGCATCAACATCAGCTTGAACCCAAACTATGGCACCACCGCTATTGCTTATTACAGCTTTAGCGACGTAAACGTATCGGACAGCGTTGCGCACCTCAAGACGCGCACCCGGTATGCAGTGCAGCTGGACGGTAGTAAATATCGTGGCGGCAGCACCTACTGTACGATGAGCGACTGGAAAACGACTATGCAGACCATTACGGACGTGCCGGAAAGCTTGCTGCTTGGTGGTGCTCCGACCGCAAACGGTGGATTTGAACGCTGCTGGGACGGCACACTGTATCAGTGCAAGGTGTACAAGGGATTGCTGAGCGATACCAAAATCCACAAATTCATTCAGGAGGGCGCGGTATGATCTACGATGTACGGGGAAATCCCCTGAACGCGGCGGGTGGCAACGTGCTGCATGGGAAAAAGTATGTGGCCTGCGGAGACAGCTTTACCGCAGGAGACGCGACCGGCTATACAGATGCAAACGGCAACACCGGCACGAACTCGGATTTTTACGACCAGAAGCTGAAAGCATGGAAAACATACCCGTGGTGGATCGCAAAGCGCAACGACATGACGCTGGTGAATGAGGCGGTGAGCGGCTCTGTGTTCACCAACATCACCGGGCGGCTCTCGCCGTTCTCGGTGGAGCGGTACAAGGCCGTACCGAAGGACGCGGATTATATCACCCTGATGTTTGGCCTGAACGAGTGCGAGCCGGACACAGCACAGGGCTTCGACCCGACCGCTATCGTTGGCACAAAGACAGACACCACCAACGCAACGGTGTGGGGCGCATACAATATCGTTTTTGAGTATTTTATGAAGAACATTCCCTACGCGAAGCTGGGCGTGATCCTTGCGGACGCATGGATGAACGCAGCCTACCGGGCAACGGTAAAGGAAATCTGCGCCTACTGGGGCGTGCCAGTGCTGGACCTGAACGACGAGCAGCACCCGCTGCTGCTTACCATGCACGATGCGGGACGCACGAATGTCAGCCCTACGGCAAAGCAGCTGCGCAACAATGCCTTTAAGCTTGCCCTCTACAACGACCATCCGGGTCTGCGGGCGCATGAGTACCGCAGCACGATCATTGAGAACTGGATGCGGGGACTGTAAGAAGGGGGCGATAAGATGGAAGTATACGACATCGGCGGCCAGATCATCAGCCCTCTGGCGGGAAAAACGCTGTACGTTGCGGGCGACAGCATTGCCTACGGCAAGAGCAGCGCAGGCGGCTACGGCAAATGTATTGCAGACAAGTACGGCATGACCATGACCAATGAAGCGGTGGACGGCGCAACGCTGACCCAGAATATTACCGACAATGTAAATGGCGGCGTTCGCGGCTGCATCAGCACGGTAGTGACAAACTCCACAGCGCTTGCAAAGGCGGATTACATTCTGCTGGAGGGCGGCGTGAACGATGCCTGGAACAACGCCCCTGTGGGTACCCTGACCGATGGCTTTGCTGCTGCCTACGACGAAACGACCATGACCGGCGCACTGGAGAAGATGTTGGACGATCTGGCAAAGAATCACAGCGACAAACGCGTGGCCTATGTATTCCCGCACGGCGGGATGTTCGGCAGCAGCGAAAACTGGTATAAGACCTATAAGCCTGCCATCCTTGCGGCGCTGAAAAAATGGGGCGTGCCCTACGTTGACATTGCGGAGACCACCCCGCCTATGGGAAAACACGGCGTCAGCGAACTGGGCGATAAGTATACCAGCGACGGCACCCACCCCAACGCAGCCGGCTACGAGCGGTTTTACACGGAGCCCATCGCAGCGCTGCTGAAACGGCTGTAAGGGGGCGCACGATGGCATTGCAAGCGTATTCTCTTGCCCGGGACGGCAGCACCGCCCTCTCGCCGCACTTCTGTGTGCGGGAGTTCCGCTGCAAGGACGGCAGCGACCCGGTCTTCATCGACACGGCGCTGGCAGAACTGCTGGAGCGTATCCGGGAGCACTTCGGAAAACCGGTGACGATCACCAGCGCCTACCGCACCCCGGCACACAACGCCAAGGCAGGCGGGGCAAAGTTCAGCCAGCACCTGTATGGCCGGGCGGCAGACATCCGGGTGCAGGGCGTGAGCGTGGAGGACGTAGCTGCCTACGCCGAAAGCCTGATGCCGGACTGGGGCGGCGTGGGACGCTACCCGGTGAAGGCGGGCCGCGCCACCGGCTGGGTGCACGTGGACACCCGGGCAGACAAAGCCCGGTGGAGGGGGTGAGCGCGATGACAGGCATCATCTCGGCCATCATCGCAGGCGCGGTGACCCTGATCGGCGTGCTGATCGCCAACAGCAAAAGTCAGGCGGTGACCGATACCAAGCTGGAAGAACTGACCCGGGAGGTGCGGGAGCATAACAACTTTGCCCGCCGCGTACCCATTTTAGAAGAACAGATGAAGGTGGCCAACCACCGCATCGCAGATTTAGAGAAAGAGAGGAACTGAACCTATGAACGATACCCATTGCAAAATTTCTGCCGCTACGCTGGCGCGCACGGCTGCGCTGGCGCTGGCACTGACCAATCAGGTGCTGAGCGCCTGCGGCAAGCCTATGCTGCCCATCGAGAGCGCCACCGTGGAACAGTTGGTGACCACCGGCCTGACCGTGACCGCCGCCCTTGTGAACTGGTGGAAGAATAACTCCTTCACCCCGGAGGCTATCAAGGCCGACGGCTATCTGGAGCAGCTGCGGGAAAAGAAGTAAAGGCTGCCGGGCAGACGGGACGATATTTTTGTGAATAGAGCAATGCCGGAGCGTCCTCAGACGCTCCGGCATTGCATTTTTACAGAAAGGGTATTGATTGGGGTCATTCCCAACAAAAAACTCCCCCGGCGGGTTGCCGGAGGAGCATTCATTTTTCTATTCTAAACACGGATGCGCCGCCCTGACATGGTGCGCAGCCGGTCTTACTTCAGGAACTTTGCCACGGCGCGGGCGACGATGCCGCCCAGAATGCCGGACACCAGAAATTCGGCTACGCCCTGCACGCCGACCAGCAGCACTACGAACATGAAGGGGTTGGCAGCGCCCTTGACGGACACCAGATTCTGCACATAGTCGCAGCCGTAGAAGGCCAGCACGATGTAGCCCATGAAGAACAGGGTGTTCAGGGCGGGCGCGGTCATGGCGCTGAGGATGTAGCTCCAAGTGCGGGACTTGTCCAGCTTCTGCAGGCCCTTGAAGATCAGGCCGCAGCACAGACCCATGAGCACACGCATACCCACGCACAGGATAAAGGTGTTCAGCGGGCTGACCTGAAACAGTGCACCGGTCATGGCAGAGGCACCGGTGATGGCATCGTAGAAGCTCACAGCGCCGAACACGCCGCCCAGCAGGGCACCCACGGCGGGGCCCATGGTGATGGCGCCCACAGCGATGGGCAGGGTGAGGAAGCTCATGTACAGCGGGCCCACGGGCACACTGCCCAGACCGACAAGCTTCATCACCAGTTCAATGGCCACCAGCAGGGCCACACGAGTCAGAGTCTTGGTATTGGTATTCTTCATAATTCAGTTTTCCTCCTGCTGCCGTTCCGCCCTTTGTTGTCGGATACGGCGCAAACCTGCCCGCTCTGTGCGGGTTTTAGGTGAATATTCAAATCTTTGGAAGCGCGTAGTTGTCAGGGCGTGTTCCAGAGAAAAATGCGTTAAAATCTGTCACCGGGGAAGCGCACCCCGGCGCTGCGGCGCGCCACCGTGAGTACCCGGCTCACCGCGATGCTGGTATCCAGCATCCGGGCGCACAGCTCCTGATCTCCGGTGGTCATGGCGCGGTAAAAGGCCTCGAACTCTGCCGCCTGCCGGGGACGGTCTCCGTTCAGGTTGTAGTGCTCCTCCTTGCCCTCGTTGGGATGGAAGGTCATGCCGCCGCAGTAGTTTGGGGTGGATTTTTGCAGAATGTATCCCTTTGTGCCCTGAATGATGCAGCGGGCAGGGGCTGCGCAGTCCTTGGCAGCAAGGCTTACCGCCTTGAAGCCGCTGTAATCCATCATCAGCACACCGCTGGTGTCGATGTTGCGCTCCATGTTGGCGGCATACACCGCCTTATTCGGCTCACCAAACAGACCCACGATGTAGCTGACGTTGTACACGCCCAAATCCATCAGTGCGCCGCCCGCACACAGTGGGTCGAACACCGGCGGGGTCTGGCCGGCGCAAAAGGCGTCGTACCGGCTGGAATACTGGCTGAAGCTGCACTGTACCATGCGCACTGTGCCCACCCGGGGCAGCAGCTCCCGGAGTTTAGCGTAGTTGGGCTGGTACTGGGTGGTCATAGCCTCAAAGAGGAACAGCCGCTTGCGCTGTGCCAGCGCAGCCAGTTCCTCGGTCTCGGCGGCGGTCACCGCCATGGGCTTTTCCACAATGACGTGCTTGCCTGCCTCCAGCGCCACCCGGGCGTAGCGGGCGTGCTGCAAGTTGGGCACGGCGATGTAGACCGCATCCACCCATTGCAGCAGCTCAAAATAATTGGTGGTGTGCTGCGGGATCTGATATTGCGCACACAGCTCTGCGGCCTTTGCCGCCGAGCGCGGGGTGCTGCACACCGCCTGCACAGTAAACGGCGTGTGCTCCACAAGCCATGGCAAAAATTCCTGCACGATCTTACCCGTGCCAAGAATGCCCAGTTTCATAATGCTCTCCCTTATCCTCTTGTTCCCTCAGCCTACCAGCGCCTCCGGCTCGCGGCGGGTGCGGCGGTTGGGGTGCGGGTGCTTTGCCCGGGGGCGTCCCTGTTGACCGTAGTGTCTGCCGCCGCCATGGCTGCGGCCGTGCTCCTGCGGGGCGTTCAGCTGGTACAGCAGTGCCAGCCCCTTCATCAGCAGCTCGGGGTCATAGGTCAGGGGATGGCGGCACAGCGGGGTGACGTACTTTGCCAGTCCGCCGGTGACCACCAGCGTAGCCGGGCTGCCCAATTCCTCTTCAATGCGCTGCACCATGCCGTCAATGAGCACGGCGGTGCCCAGCACCGAGCCGGACAGCATACAGCTTTCGGTATTGGTGCCGATGGCTTTTTTCGGGGAGCCCAGATGCACCTGCGGCAGCTGGGCGCAGCGCTCGCCCAGCGCGCGCAGCCCGGTGGAAAGGCCGGGGCAGATCACGCCGCCCCGGAATACCCGGTCTTTGTCCACCACATTAAAGGTGGTGGCAGTGCCGAGGTCTACCGTGACGATCGGCAGCGGAAAGTTTGCCGCCGCATAGGCGGCATCCACCAGCCGGTCCTTGCCCACGGCGCGGGGCTCGTCCACCCCCATGGTCAGCCCGGTGCGGATGTCCGGCGAAACGATGACCGGTTTTTTGCCGGTGTAGTGACGGGCGCACTCGGCCAGTGCCCCGGTGATCTGGGGCACTACGCTGGTGAGCACCGCACCCTCAAAGCGCATGGGGCGCTCCGGGTGGCGGCGGTGCGCAAAAATTTTATCCATTTCGGCACGATATTCCGCAGCCGTGCGGGTGCGCACCGTGTCCATGCGCGCCACAAAGCATACACGTCCGTCCCGGATGCCCCCAAGGGCGACGGTGGTGTTGCCTATATCAATGGCTAAGATCATAATTCTGTTTTCCTTTTCAAAATAAAAGAAAAGAACCGGTTTGCTCTTTGTCAAGCGTATTTTACCGCATTTTTGCGCCGGATACAAGTTCCCGGCAAAGATTTTGTTGTGCTGGTGGAAGTTTTGCATTATACTAAGGTAAGATATGTGGAAAAGAACTGTTTTTCCGGGAGGTAAACAAACCATGGATCTGAACGGCAAGTGCGTCCTGCTGGGCGTGAGCGGCGGCATTGCCGCCTATAAAATGGCCAACGTGGCCAGTGCACTGCGCAAGCTGGGGGCGGATGTGGAGGTCATCATGACCCAAAACGCCACCCAGTTCATCACCCCTCTCACCTTTGAGACCCTGACCGGCCACAAGTGCATGGTGGACACCTTTGACCGGGATTTCAAGTTTGAGGTCACCCACATCTCGCTGGCAAAAAAAGCGGATGTGATCCTTGTAGCCCCCGCCACCGCAAACGTCATTGCCAAAATGGCGCACGGCATTGCGGACGATATGCTTACCACCGTGGTGCTGGCCGCCAAGTGCCCCAAGCTGGTGGCCCCCGCCATGAACACCGGCATGCTGGAAAACCCCATCACGCAGGATAACCTTGCCACGCTGGAGCGGTACGGCTTTACCGTCATCCCCTCCGAAAGCGGTGTGCTGGCCTGCAAGGATGTGGGCAGCGGACGCCTGCCCAAGGAAGAAGTACTGATCGAGCACATCCTGCACACCATCGCCCGCCCGAAGGATCTGGCCGGGGTACGCATCGCGGTGACCGCCGGCCCTACGCAGGAGGCGCTGGACCCGGTGCGCTACCTGACCAACCACTCCACCGGCAAGATGGGCTACGCCCTTGCCCGCGCCGCCGCCATGCGGGGCGCGGAGGTGACCCTGATCCACGGACAGACCGCGCTGCCGCCGGTCAAGTTCACCACCGATGTGCCGGTGACCACCGCCCGGCAGATGTACGAGGCGGTGACCAGCCGCTTTGACACCACCGATGTGCTCATCATGGCCGCTGCCGTGGCAGACTACCGCCCTGCTACCGTGGCCGACGACAAGATCAAAAAGAAGGAGGGCGACCTTTCCATCCCCGTGGAGCGCACCGAGGACATCCTTGGTACCATCGGCCCCCGCAAGACCCACCAGTTCCTGTGCGGCTTTTCCATGGAGACCCGGGATCTTGTGGAAAACTCTTCCGCAAAGCTTGCCAAGAAAAATCTGGACATGGTGGTGGCAAACAACCTCAAGGTGGCCGGTGCAGGCTTTGGGGTGGACACCAACGTGGTCACCTTCATAACCCCGGACGGCACCCGGGAGCTGCCCCTGATGAGCAAGGCGGATGTAGCCGATGCCATTCTGGACGAGATCCTGCGGCGGCGGGCAAAGTAATACTGCCGGGATTTTGTTGTACACATATCACAAAATTCACAAAAAAATTATGGTTCTTTCCGAAAATTCGGCCTTACCTGTTTATTTTATGCTGCAAAAATTATATAATAAGAGTGTGTCCCCATATTTGGAAGGAATCGGTCTGCGCTGCAGCCGTTAATATTTGGAGGAGAGCCTTACTATGTTCATGTACTCGGATTATAGCCAGCATCTGCTGGACCATGTAAAGAAGATCCATTTTATCGGCTGCGGCGGCAGTGGAATGTACCCGCTGATCCAGATTTTGGCCGCCAAGGGCTACGAGCTGTCCGGCAGCGATGTGCTGGACGGCAGCATCATCCGCTACGAGCGGGAGATGGGCGTGAAGGTCAGCCTTGGCCACAATGCGGATAACGTTGTCGGCGCAGACATGGTGGTGTACTCTGCCGCCATCTCCAAGGACAACGTGGAGTTGAATGCAGCTGCCTCCTACGGCATCCCCACCGTGGAGCGCAGCGTGCTGCTGGGCTATGTGAGCCGCCTGTACAAGCAGAGCATCTGCGTGTCCGGTACCCACGGCAAGACTACCACCACCTCCATGATCACCACTGCGCTGGAACTGGCAGGGCGCGACCCCTCTGCCGTCATCGGCGGCAAGCTGCCCCTCATCAACGGCTACGGCAAGGCCGGCAAGGGCGATGATATCGTTATTGAGGCCTGCGAGTTCGCCGAGACCTTCCTGAAGCTGACCCCCTACCTGTCCGTGGTGCTGAACATCGACAACGACCATCTGGATTACTACGGCAGCATGGGCGAGCTGAAGTTCGCCTTCAAGCGCTTTGCCCTGATGACCCAGTTTATGATCTTTGCCAACGCCGACGACAAGAACACCATGGACGTGATGTACACGCTGGACCGCCGGGTGCGCACCTTTGCCATCGACAACCACGCCGACTACCGCGCTGTCAACGTCAACGAGTATAAGCCCGGTTTCTTCGAGTTCGACCTGAAGGAGTGGAACACGACCGACACCACCCGCATCCGCCTGTCCGTGCCCGGCCGCCACAATATTTATAATGCACTGGCCATGTGCGCCGTGTGCCGCTTTGTGGGCCTGAGCGCAGAGCAGTGCGCCGAGGCTGCCCTGAACTTCAAGGGCGCAGGCCGCCGCTTTGAGGTGTACGGCGAGTGCAACGGTGCGCTGGTCATTGATGACTACGCCCACCACCCCACCGAGCTGCGCGCCACCCTGAACACCGCCAAGGAGATGGGCTACAAGCGCCTGATCGCCGTCCACCAGCCGTTTACATACAGCCGCACCAAGATGCTGTTCAACGACTTTGTGGATGTGCTCAAGATTCCGGACATCACGGTGCTGACCCCCATCATGGGCAGCCGCGAGCCCAACGACCCCACCATTACCAGCGCAAAGCTGGCAGCACAGATCCCCGGCTCCGTGCTGGTGAACAGCCTGCAGGAGGCCGCCGACTGGGTAAAGCAGAACGCCCAGCCCGGCGATTTGGTCATCACCCTCGGCTGCGGCGATATCTATAAAGCCAGCAAGATGATGGTGGAAAAGGATCAGTAAGCAATGAGCTGATTTTTAAAGAATTATAAATACAGAAGCGCCCCGCAGCCATTCGGCTGCGGGGCGCTTCTTGTGTATCTATATACGATTCTGGAAGGATGTTGGCATTATCAGAACTTGAACAGGTCCACGATGCGCTGCCACAGGCGGGTGAAGATGTTGCCCTCCTTCACCGTCTCAGTCTCAGCCACAACATTGTCGGCAGCGGCCACGGTTTCGGCGGTCTTGTAGACAAACTTCACACTGCTCTCAGCGTCCTCGGGTGCACCGGCAAAGCTGGTGTAGTTTTCCAGCCGGTCGGTCATCTCGTCCAGCACGGTCTTAAGGCCGTGTAGCTGATCCTGATCCAGTGCGCCGGTCAGCTTGGAGATGCCCTCCTCGTTGAACTGGTTCAGACCGTCGTTCAGCTGGTGGGTGCCGTCATTCAGCTGGCTTGCGCCATCGCTCAGGGTGTTCACGCCGTCGTACAGGGTCTTGGTACCGGCGGCAAGCTGTGCGCTGCCGTCCTTGGCAGAATGGGCACCGTCTGCGGCGGTCTGCACACCGGCAGTGTACTGACCCACGCTGGAAACGAAGAGCTGGATCTTGGAAAGGCTGTCCTTCAGGGCACGCACATCCGCAATATCCTGACTGTTCTCCACCTGATACTTCAGCTCTGCCTTGGCGGTGTCCTTGGCTTCCTGACTGGTCAGCAACTGCACCAGACCGCACAGCATGGAGGGGTCGTAGTTCTGCATCAGGTGCAGAGCAGCCTCCAGATCATGGTTCGTCTTGGTAGCGGAAAGGTACAGCGCCAGATCCAGCTGGCTGTCCTTGAAGCTGGGAGCCTGCTCCCAGATGGTACGCACCATCTTGCGGCGTCCGGCGGCCAGCGTCTTGTCGTTGATGGTCAGAATGTTGTCGATGACTGCGGCGTAGTTGTCCCAAGTCATGTCGGTGTCGATCAGGCCGCCCTCTTTCAGGGTCTTGTTGGCAGAAGCCAGCACACCGTCTGCCACCTGCTGTGCGCCGCTGTTCAGGGCGCTGTTGTTGGCGCTCAGGGTGTCCAGACCGTTGGTCAACTGGCCCAGACCCTTGTCCAGTGCGGCTGCACCATTGTTCAGGGTGTTGGCACCGTCCAGCAGTGCCAGCACACCGCTTCTCAGCTGGGTGGTACCATCTTCCAGCTGAGAAGCGCCGTCCAGCAGCTGGCTCATGGCGTCGTTCAGCTGGTTGATGCCGTCGGTCAGGTCGTTGATGCTGCTCAGGTCAAACACGTTGTCAGTGCCCAGAGCAGCAGCGTTGGTAGCGCAGGCCATCATCACCTGCGGGCAGGTCAGTTCAGTGACATCTGCCTCCACCGTGATGGTGTCCTGCAGATAGTCCTCGATGGTATCCAGTTCGTCCGGCAGCAGACCGGACAGGGAATCCTTCACGCCCGGCAGGGTGACAAAGGCAGCCACATTGCTCTTGGCGGCGCTTTCCACCAGACCGTGGGCAGCCACCACGTTGGTGGCATCCTGCCCGAAGATCACGCCCACAGCGGTGACCAGCGGGGTGACGATGGTGCGGTCGGTGCCGTTCACGTTCACGGTGCCGGTCTCGTTGTTCTTCAGGGCGATGGTCATGGTCAGATGACCGCTCTTGCCGATCAGATCCTCCAGTGCGGCTTCCTGACCGTCCAGTGCGTAGGTGACGGTAGTCTGAATGGGCAGGGCGCGGTCGGTATCACCTTTATAATACACATCGGTATCATCGGTGTTCCACACCAGCTTTTCGCCGTCCTGTGTGAACGCGGCGCTGCTCTCGGTGTTCTGGATGTTGGTCAGGGTGCTCTGGTCGGTCACCTTGGACAGACCGGAGGCGCTGTAAACGTGCTCGCTGACAGTGGTGCTCTGGATGGAGCCATCGGCGTTCATCACAGCGTACACGGTCTCAGACTTGGTAAAGCTGCTGCCGCCTGCGGCAAAGGCCGGGGCTGCACAGCTGGCGGCAAGGGCAACTGCCAGCGCCGCACTGGCGAAACGAAGCGATTTTTTCATAACGCATTACTCCTTTTCAGACTTCTTGGCGTTGGCAGATTCAGGCACCATCCACTTCAGGGTGGTGTGACGGATGATCCAGTCGCACAGCATCAGGGCGGCGGGCAGCACCACCAGAATGACCAGCATACTGATCAGAGCGCCACGGGAGATCAGCAGGCAGATGCTCCGCAGCAGCTCCATCTTACTGATGGCAGCCACGCCGACCGTAGCGGCAAAGAAGGTCAAGCCGCTGGTCAGGATGGACTGACTGCAATGCTCCAGCGACTGCTGGGCAGCTTCCTTGGGGGTGCGGCCAAAGGCGCGCTCCTCGTGATAACGGGTGGTCATCAGGATGGAGTAGTCCACGGTAGCGCCCAGCTGGATGGTGCCGATAACGATGCTGGCGATGAAGGGCAGCTGCGTACCGGTAAAGTACGGGATGCCCATGTTGATGGCAATAGCGGCCTCGATGCTGGCAACCAGTAGCACCGGGATAGAGATGCTCTTGAAGGAAATGGCGATGATGACCAGCACGGCCATGATCGACCAGACGTTGACGTTCTTGAAGTCCACGTCTGCCACCTCAATCAGGTCTTTGGTCATAGCGCCTTCACCGGTGATGACGCCCTCGGGATCTACATTTTTGATCAGGCCGATCATCTCGTCCAGCTGGCTGTTGATGGCATCCGTGCCGGTCTTGTAGGAACTGTTGGCCAAAATCAGCTTGTAGCCGCCGGACTGCAGGATCTCCATCACGCTGTCGGGCAGCAGCTCGGTGTCAAAGCCGGGGCCGGTAATGGAATCCAGACTTACCACCTGCGTGATACCGTCCACGTCCTTCAACTCGTCACACAGGTCAGACACCTGCGTAGCGGTCAGGTCGTCATGCACCAGAATGAAGTGGCTGGTGGTCATGCCGAAGTCCTCGCCCAGCTTGTTGGTGCCCACGATGCCGGTCAAATCCTGAGGCAGCGAGTCGAACAGGGTGTAGTACACGCTGGTCTTGTTCTGCGCAATGGCAAAGGGGATGAGGATGAGGATAAAGACGACCACGATGGGCGCGGCGTGCTTGGAAACAAAGTAGCTCAGCTTTTTCAGCTGGGGGATGACGGTGCGATGCTTGTATTTTTCCACCCACTTATCAAAGGTAAGGATCAGGGAGGGCAGAATGACCACGGTGCAGATGACGCCCAGCGCCACGCCCTTTGCCATGACAAGGCCGATATCGCGGCCCAGCGTCAGGCGCATGGCGCACAGTGCAAGGAAGCCTGCAATGGTGGTCAGGCTGGAAGCGGAAATGGAGGTCATGGTCTTGCAGATGGCGCTGGACATGGCCTCTTCATTGGAGGAGCGCAGCTCCTTTTCTTCCTCATAGCGGTGCAGCAGGAAGATGGAAAAGTCCATCGTAACGCCCAGCTGCAGCACAGTGGCCAGTGCCTCGGTGATGTAACTGATCTGCCCCAAAAAGATGTTGGTGCCGAAGTTGTACGCGATGGGGAACAGCAGACCCAGCATGAACAGCAGCGGGGTGATGGTGTTTTCCAGAGAGAGGAACAGCACCAGCAGGCTGGCGCCCACGGCGATCAGGATGTACATGGGCATTTCCTGATTGACCAGCGCCTTGGTGTCCTGCAGAATGACGCTTATGCCGCCGAAGAAGCAGTCCTTGCGCAGCAGCTTTTCGATCTGCGCGACCGCATCCATGGTCTCGTCGCTGGCGCTGGGGGCGTCAAAACGGACGATCAGCATGGTGGAATCGTTTTTGCCGAACATGAACTGCTGCACATCGGCAGGCAGCATGGCGGTGGGGATGTTGGGGTCGATCACATCGCTGAGCCAGAAGGTCTGGGTAACGCCGGGTACGGCTTCTATCTCCTTTTTCATAGCGATGAGTTCATTGGTTGGCAGGCCCTCTACCGTGATCATACCGGTGGAGGCCAGATGGAAATCGTCCTCAAGGGCTACCTCGCCGATCATGGAGTCCAGATCCTGCGGCAGGTAGGTGAGGATGTCATAATTGATGCGGGTGGCAATGGCGCCGATCGCGGAAGGGATCAACAGCAGCACGGCCACTGTTAAGATCAGCTTGCGCAGACGCACGATGCCTTGTGCGATCTTTTTCATGAGAACCCTCCAGAATAGAAAGTTGATTGGGAATGCCCGCAAAACTGACTGTCGGTCATCTTCCGGGCAAACACTATTATATCCACCCCGGGCAGAGTGTCAAGCGGAAAAAGTGACTGAAAGTCAGTTTTTTTATCACCTGCAAAAAATTGTATAGCAAACCGGGCTTGCACAAACGGCAAAGGACTGCTAAACTAAGTAGCGCAGACCGGACGCAGCACATACCTGCGTCTGAATTCAGAGAAAAGAGGAATCTACCCAGAGCATGAGCACCGTGGAAGGTAAGAAACAGGAAAAGCGCCGCGCCCTGCTGGATGCAGCCTACGAGCTGTTTCTGGAGCGGGGCACCGCCAAGACCAGCGTGGAGGATATCACCAGCCGTGCCAAGGTGGGCAAGGGAACGTTTTATCTGTATTTTCAGGATAAGGGCGCGGTAATGCAGGCGCTGCTGGGGCGGGTGAGCTACCAGCTGCTGAACGATGCCTGCCTTGCGGTCGAGCAGCACCCCGAGCTGCCCGACTTTACCGCGCAGGTAGTGTTCGTCATCGACCATATCATCGAGGCTTTGCGGCAGGACGTGCTGGTGCTGCGGTTTCTGGAACGCAACTTCGTTTGGCCCGGGCTGGACCAAATCGAAGCCAGCAGAGAGGCTGAGCCCCTGATGCGCAAGCTGCTGGCCATCGTGCTTTCCAGCCCGGAGATGGCCGGACGTAGTGAGCGGGAGGTCTACCAGCGCATCACCGCCCTTGGCAGTATGTGTATGTCAGTGTGCTATTCCAGCATTCTGGAGGGCAAGCCGGACAACATCGACGCCATGAAGCCGGTGCTGTACGATATCATCCGCCGGGCACTTTCGCCGGAAAAGTAAAAAAAGAACGTATAAAAAGCACAAAAGGTCTTGCTTTTTGCAAAAAGCTGTGGTAAACTATCCAAGTCGATATGACATGGACGGTTAGCTCAGCTGGTAGAGCATCTGCTTGACGTGCAGGAGGTCACAGGTTCGAGTCCTGTACCGTCCACCATACAGTTCGTACTCGAACCCAATTCTCTATGAGAAAGGGTTCGGGTACGTTTTTTGTTTGCAGGAGGTTCTGCGGAAGGACTACTCGGAACGGTAAACGAGCAAAGGCAGGGTATCGCTATGATAGTGGTATCCTGCCTTTTGTTTTGCGGGATCAAGTTCGCTTTGTGCGAACTTGGTCGCCATATCAGGGATGTTCTTTCATTGGCGGGTATGGTATACTCGGCTTAATAAATTGGAATGAAGTGGTGCACCACATGAAAGACGTACATTGTATAGAATTCCATACAGGCAGCAGAGAAGAGCGCATCCCGGAGCTTGCAAAGGACTTTCCATATACTGCCTCAAGAGCCACGTTGGATCGCTACATCGGCAGCACTGTGCCATGGCACTGGCATCAGGCGGTAGAGCTTTTCTACATGGAAAGCGGCTGCGTTGAATACACCACACCAGGTGGAAAACTTGTATTCCCGGCGGGAAGCGGTGGTTTTGTCAATTCCAACGTACTTCACACCACAAGGGCGATTTCTCAGACGGAAGAGAACGTGCAGCTTCTTCATATTTTCGATGTTTCTCTGCTGGCAGGGAAACGAGGAAGCCGAATCGAGCAAAAATACATTCTGCCCATTACATCCGACCCACAACTTGAGATCCTTCCTCTTTTACCGGATCATGCGGCAGGGCGAGAAATCCTGAAACGACTCAAAGAATCTTTTTGTTTGTCTTGTGATACATTCGGGTATGAGTTGAAACTGCGGGAGATCCTGACCGAACTATGGTTGATGCTTGTGGAGCAATCGCATTCTGTAAGCTCTTCCAATCGGAACTCTGCCGGAGGCAACGATAAAATAAAGCTGATGTTGATTTATATCCATGAGCACTACCCGGAAAACCTCTCAGTCAAGGAGTTGGCAGCAGCAGCCTACACAAGTGAACGAGAGTGCTATCGCATTTTTCGTGAACACCTTCATACGACCCCGATCGCTTACCTGACCGCATACCGTATTCAGATCGCCTGCCAGATGTTGGCGGAAAGCAAGGCTTCTATTACAGAGGTCGGGGCTGCTTGCGGTATGGAAAATTCAAGCTATTTCGGAAAAGTTTTTCGGGAGGTTGTCGGCTGCACGCCACGTCAGTACCGATATGAACGGCAGAATAACAAC
>OIZF01000498.1_pt1 | contig 27119 bp, 20 predicted proteins | sample 1588471 | NCBI WGS metagenome assembly OIZF01 (sample SAMN03283279) | human gut metagenome | biome: human-associated habitat; material: feces | host: Homo sapiens | place: Peru | collected 2012
GAGGGCGTAGCCCGAGTTGCTGGTTTCTAAGCTCTGTTTTTAGTAATAATTCTGATCCTTATGTATTTCCCTCCGACTTAAATCTGAACAGAAATGTATCCAATTTATTTTCGCGTAGTACCTTATCGTTAATTAATGAACTAAATAGCCCCTACGCCGAAATCGCATTCCCCGTATACAACTGGTAATATTTCCCTTTCTCTTCAATCAACTGATCATGTGTACCTCTTTCAATAATTCTACCTTGTTCGAGAACCATGATACAATCAGAGTTACGGACTGTTGACAGACGATGTGCAATAACAAATGTTGTACGTCCATGCATCAATCTGTCCATACTTTCCTGAATGATACGCTCTGTACGTGTATCAATCGAGCTTGTCGCCTCATCCAAAATCAATACCGGTGGATCTGCCACAGCAGCTCTGGCGATTGCTAACAACTGTCTTTGTCCCTGACTTAGGTTTGCTCCGTCGCCGGTGATTATTGTATCGTATCCGTCTGGAAGTCTGCGGATAAATCCATCTGCATTTGCAAGTTTTGCTGCTGCAATGATTTCTTCATCTGTGGCATCCAGTTTTCCAAAACGAATATTTTCTTTTACTGTTCCTGTAAATAAATGTGTATCCTGCAATACAATTCCAAGCGAATGACGCAAATCCGCTTTTTTTATCTTGTTGATGTTGATTCCATCGTATCTGATTTTGCCATCCTGAATATCGTAGAAGCGGTTAATCAGGTTTGTAATGGTTGTTTTTCCTGCCCCTGTAGAACCAACGAACGCAATCTTCTGCCCCGGCTCCGCATATAATTTTACATCGTGAAGCACAATCTTATCATCATTGTATCCGAAATCTACTCCGTCAAAGACAACATTTCCCTGAAGTTCAATATAATCTACGGAACCATCTGCCTGATGAATATGCTTCCAAGCCCAGCGTCCTGTACGTTTTTCACTCTCTACAAGCTTTCCATTTTCTTCTTTTGCATTTACTAGTGTGACGTAACCATCATCTACTTCCACTTTCTCATCCAGCAATGTAAAGATACGTTCCGCACCGGCAAGTGCCATTACAATCGCATTCATCTGCTGGCTGACCTGGTTGATCGGCATGCTAAAGCTCTTATTAAATGTCAGGAAACTTGCAAGTCCTCCCAACGTAAATCCGCCGACACTATTTAATGCAAGTGCTCCTCCAACGATTGCACAGATTACATAACTGATATTTCCGATTTGTGCATTCATAGGTCCAAGGAAGTTGGCAAATGTATTTGCACGGTCTGCACTTACAAACAAAGCTTCATTTAATTCTTTAAACTCTTTTTTGCTTTCTTCTTCGTGGCAGAATACTTTTACAACCTTCTGACCATTCATCATCTCTTCGATATATCCATTTACTTTACCAAGATTTCTCTGCTGTTCCAGGAAATATTTTCCACTCTGTCCGGCAGATTTCTTTGTTCCCCAAATCATGATTGCAACCATAATAAGTGTCACAATCGTCAATGGAATATTTAAAATCAACATACTGATAAATACACTGATGATTGTAAATCCACTATTGATAATCTGCGGGATACTCTGACTGACCATCTGGCGCAATGTATCAATATCATTTGTATAGATTGACATAATATCGCCATGTGCATGCGTGTCAAAATATTTGATAGGAAGCTTTTCCATATGCTCAAACATTTCATTTCGCATATTCATCATCATACCCTGAGTAACATTTATCATAATACGATTGTATGCATATGTTGCTACAATTCCAATACCATAAAATACTGCAACTCTTGAAATTGCATATGCGAGTGGCGAAAAATTCGGTGTATCGCTGGACAAAAGAAATGGTGTTATATATTTATCGATTAAATCTCTTATAAACATCGTTCCTTGTACATTTGCAATAACACCTACAAAAATGAGAATGAATACTGCAATACAATGAAATTTATAATCTCGAAAAATGTAATTCATCAATCGCATGAGTAATTTCCCTGGATTTTTAACTTTATTCTGTGGTTTTCCCATTGGTCTTGGCATTATGCTTCACCTCCATTTTCGTCAAAATCTCCGCCGCCTTGTGTCTGTGATTCATATACCTCGCGATAAATCTCATTTGTCTTGAGCAGTTCTTCATGCGTACCAAATCCATTGATCTGGCCTTCATCCATAACAATGATACGATCTGCATCCTGTACACTGGAGATACGCTGTGCAATGATAAGCTTTGTTGTATCCGGAATTTCCTCTCTAAATGCACGACGTATCTTTGCATCTGTCGCTGTATCGACAGCACTCGTACTGTCATCCAAAATTAATATCTTCGGTTTTTTCAGCAATGCTCTTGCAATACAAAGTCTCTGTTTCTGACCACCGGATACGTTATTTCCACCTTGCTCAATATGTGTATTGTATTTCTGTGGGAAACGCTCGATAAATTCATCGGCACATGCCAATTTACATGCCTGAATACATTCCTCATCCGAAGCCTCTTTATTTCCCCAACGAAGGTTGTCTAAAATACTTCCGGTAAATAATACATTATTCTGAAGCACAACCGAAACCTGATTTCTCAGTACTTCCAAATCGTATTCTTTTACATTTTTTCCGCCAACCAGAATCTCTCCGTCCGACACGTCGTACAGACGACTGATCAAATTGACAAGGCTCGTTTTTGCACTGCCGGTTCCTCCGATGATTCCGATTGTTTCACCTGAATGAATATCCAGATTAATATTTTTCAAAACTTTTTCTGCACTGTCTTTTCTGTAAGAAAAATCTACATTTTTAAATTCAATACTTCCATCCGAAACTTCGTAAATCGGATTTTCTGGATTGTGAATATCTGTTGTTTCATTTAACACTTCTGCGATACGGCGCATGCTGGCCATACTCATTGAAATCATAACGAATACCATAGACAGCATCATTAAACTCATCAAAATATTCATACAATATGCAAGAAGACTCATCAATTCTCCTGTCGTCAGAGAATCAACTACTATCATTTTTGCTCCAAACCAACTAATCAGAATGATGCAGGTATATACTGTAAACATCATAATTGGAGCATTCCACACAACGTTCTTTTCCGCCTTTACAAAAATGTCATAAATGTTTTTGCTCGCACGCTGAAATTTGCTTGTCTCCTGCTCTTCTCTTACATATGCTTTTACAACACGAATCGCAGATACATTTTCCTGAACAGATTCATTCAATGCATCGTATTTCGGAAATGCCTGCTGGAAATAAGCTGTTGCATGGCGAATAATGAAAAATAAAATGATTCCCAGAATTATAACAGCAACAAGATAAATACTTGCCAGTCTTGCATTGATTGCAAATGCCATGACCATGGCGCAGATCATACTCGCCGGTGCCCTCATCATCATACGCAGAACCATCTGATATGCATTTTGTACGTTTGTCACATCTGTTGTCAGACGCGTAACCAATCCCGCTGTGCTGAAATGATCAATATTTGCAAATGAAAATGTCTGAATATGATCAAACATCGTATTTCTCAAATTCTTTGCAAATCCGGTAGAAGCCTTTGCGCCATAACGTCCTCCTGCCATTCCCGCAACCAGACCTAATGCTGCCGCAACGATCATAATTCCACCAACCTTATAAATATGGTTGATGTCTCCGGTATTAACACCTTTATCAATGATCGACGCCATTAAAAATGGAATCAATGTTTCAAACAATACTTCCAGAATCATAAAAATTGGTGTCGCGATCGATGCTGCCTTATACTCTTTTACTTCTTTTAATAAAGTACGAATCATAGATTCTCTCCTTTCATTTTTTCAATATTACAATAAACCTTATTGATTACATTCATAAATGCCTGGATTTCTTCTTCTGAAATTCCTTCTTCAAGATCTGCATCCATCTTTTGGAAAATCTCTCCAAGTTTTTCATGACTTAACTTGCCCTTTTCTGTCAACATAACTTTCTTTAATCTGGCATCAGTTTCTACCGAAGCACGGTACACCTGCCCTTTCTTTTCCAAAGCCTGAATGATATTTGTCACTCCCGAACGACATATTCCAAAATACTTCTCTATATCTTTCTGATAAATATCCTGCTCCTGATGCTCGTACAGATAACGCAATATCCATCCATGCATCAGTGTAGCCTCATCCAGCCCTTCGTCCTTTACACGCGTCTCTAACAATTTTGATATTGTCCTGTCCATTTTGTGTATTTGATGACCAACATGGATTTGTTCTTCACACAAATGTCTCTCCACCTTTCGTTCAAGTTTTAATCAATTTATTTGTTCAACGCAGAACTGTTCGTTTTTGAATTGTTCATTATTGAACTGTTTATTCGTAAACAAGTTTACCACAATTATTTTTGTATTGTCAAGAGGGGACAAGCTGCTTTGGTTCATTAGGTTGCTATTTAGTTCACGATGGCCTCCAAGCAAGAAAAAGACTATGCACTCCTGCTCAGCTTCGTCGGGCAAGCCCGACTCCAATTCGCTGGATTGCATAGTCTTTTCTTTCCTGGAGGTGTACCGTGATTGAAATAAGTGGAACGATGAAGGATTTACTTTTCTGGTGTCTGATGTATCTATATCCTGGGTTTATTCACTGTTGCAGATACTCTTTTGGCAGCTGACGTATCTGCAAGACCTTGATATTCGTTTTTGCAGATACTCTTTTTTAGACCAATGTATCTACAACTTGCTCTTTTCATGACTTGCAGATGCTTTTCGTCCTACCTGACATGTGTAATTGCATCTACATCTTTCTTTTTCTAGGATTTGAGGATGCTTCCTTCGCAAATTTTGCATCTACATCACACGTTTTCGATAACGTGAGGATGCTTCTCATTGAAATTCTGCATCCTCGACTTGCTATTTCCATGACTTGCAGATACTCCCAATCAAAATTTTGCATCTTCAATCTCCTAAAATCCACTATCGCAGATATCGTCGCTCAATATCCTTTGATTTCTATTTAATTCACGACAATCTCCAAGCAAGAAAAAGACTATGCACTCCTGCTCAGCTTCGTCGGGCTTGCCCGACTCCAATTCGCTGGATTGCATAGTCTTTTCTTGCTTTTTGATGTATCGTGATTGAAATAAGTAAATCTATCTTGCTCATCTACCGGTTTCTATTACGATACACCACAAATTTCTGCTCTTTAATTCATCAAGCGTGCGATAACGTACTGAGAAAAAATATTGGATATGAATTTCTGTGAATACAAAGGAAGCGATTGGAAATACTAAAAGGCCAGAATTTTACGTTAGAGCTTAGAAACTTGCTGTTTGAGGGCACAGCCCGAGTTGCTGGTTTCTAAGCTCTGTTTTTAGTAATAATTCTGACCTTTATGTATTTCCCGCTGACGGAGTCTGAATAGAAATTCATATCCAATATGTTTCTCAGAGACGCTTATCCAACTTAGTGAACTAACCCGCAATCCTCACATATGGACTTGCAATTGTATTTCCCTGCGAATCAACTCCTCCTGTCCCACTAAAGAACCACAAGTACATCTGATCCACCTGATCTTCATCTACTACATAGATCAATGTATAATCCAGTTCTTCTCCTGCTGCAAGCGGGTGCCACAGAGCATCTTTTAAGCGCTGATTTCCATCTGTATAGCACATCTTATCAAAGTAAACCGGAAAACTGCTGCCATCTGAAGACATCCATTGTAATGAATAATTCTCGTTCACTGATACATAAGAATCATCCGCTTTTACTATTGTACCATCTTCCATAGAAGCTAATGTTGTCAAATCCGGTGCGACAGGTACTCCATCTTCTTTGTTCCATTCACTTTGTGTGTTTCCGCAATTTTTTGCTTTCATACGAACGATTACATACTTCGAATTCACTTTTTCTATTCCTTCAATTTCACCATTTTCATTCAAGACACCTCTGTCATGCGATTTTAATGTTCCATCTTCATTCATCCATGGTGTCATTTCATTTTCGTAATCGATGAAATTTTCTTTTGGATATTCATCTAACGAAATGCTATCTGCCACCTCTACCGAATTTACAACAAAGCGAATATCCTCTACCTCGTTTTTTAATGCTTCATCTTCTAGCATTGGATTTGTTATTTCATCGCCAATCTCATAAATATTTTCTGCTGCAATTTTCTTTAGACCTGCGCTTTCTTTTTCCCATTGTTCCTGCTCTGCCTTCGCTTCTTTGATTTCTTCCTCTGTTGCATATGGAACCACTTCGTCAAGCACTGTCACTTTTAAACCTTCTGCAACCTTCAATATCTCTTCATATGGCAAATCACTTCTGCTCCATATCTGAATCGCATACCCTTCATTTTCATCATACAGATAAATATTTTTAACTGTATCATCACTATCAATATAAAAATCGTCACTGACATATACATCGACCTGTTGTTCTCCCAGGTTCATAACCTTCTGCTGCTGGCTTCTTTTATAATTCATAAATTCTTCTGTCTGTCCCATTCGTTCGATATAATCCAGCTCTGATGCATTCATCGGAATAATACTGATTCCACCACCAGTTTTATCATTATGCCATTTTCCATAATTCGCAGTATTTTCAGCTCCACATTCATAACCTTCCGGCATATATGTTGGCTCTACGGAAATTGCATGTGCTTCTTTTGTACGATCTACCTGAAATGTATATTGAATGGAATCACCTTTCTCTGATTTCAATACAGCCATATATTTATTAGCTGCAAATCCAACAACACTAAGACCGGCGGTTACTGCAATCGCTGCCACTGCAATTTTCCAAGTATGATATTTACTTGTGGATTTCTTATTATGATGAATTCCAAGACATTCATACGTATCCTTGATACGCTGATTTACATATTCCGGAGTTTCTATATCTTCTGATAAAATCTTTTTAATTTCTTGATCTGAATATTCTCTTTTCACACTATTTTCGTTTTTATTATTCATAAAATCCTTAGACATACGCTCATCTCCTTCCTTGCGCCAGTTCCATTGTATACATTTTTTTCACTTCTTTTCTTCCTCTGGATAACCTTGTTTTTACTGTATTTTCTTCCATCTCAAGTAGTTGTGCAATTTCCCTGACTTTAAATCCTTCTGCATAATACAGAATTAAAACCGTCCGATATTTTTCATCCAATTGATTCATCAATTCTTCGAATTCATATCTTGCTGTACTCATCCCTGCGTCTCCCTGCTCCGAAATCACATCATATGAACATTCTCGTTTTCCTTTTCGTAAAATGTCATTACACTTATTTATCAAAATCCGTATCAGCCAGGTTTTAAAATATTTTCTTTCTTTTAAACTGTCTATTTTTTCGTAGCATACAATAATGGTATCCTGTATCGCATCTGCGATATCCGCTTCGGAATCAAGATAACTTCTTGCTACTTTATATAAATCTCCCTTTACCATTTCAATCAATTGCACAAATGCCTGGTCATCCTTCTTTTGTGCGCGTTTCACAAGATATTCCACACTGCTCCCTCCTTTCAATTATTTGTAAATTGAAAATCGATTTTCCCTTTTTCACCTATTAGACGTTTCGGTATGTGATTTTGTTTCATTATTTCTGCGGAATTTCTATTTAGTTCACTAAGTTGGATAAGCATCCCTTAGAAAAATATTTGATATGAATTTCTGTTCAGACTCCGTCAGCGGGAAATACATAAAGGTCAGAATTATTACTAAAAACAGAGCTTAGAAACCAGCAACTCGGGCTGTGCCCTCAAACAGCAAGTTTCTAAGCTCTAACGTAAAATTCTGGCCTTTTACTATTTCCAATCGCTTCCTTTGTATTCGCAGAAATTCATATCAAATATTTTTTCTCAGTACGTTATCGCAAATCTAATGAATTAAAAAGCAGAGCTTTACTGAACAGGCGCTGGTATCTCATGTATCTACACATCTCGCTTATTCAATGTTGTAGATATCTTTGTGGTAATCGTTGTATCTGCAGGGCTTGATATTCGCTGTTACAGATGTTCTTTTCTTGACCAATGTATCTGCAACTTACTTTTCTTTGAGCTTGCAGATACTCCCCGCAAAAATTTTGCATCTTCAATCCTCGAAAATCCACTATCGCAGATATCGTCACTCAATATCCTTTAAGTTCACTCACTTCACGGACTGAGCCAATACATTACTTACCCAAAAATTGATATAAGAAATTCAAGCGAATATGAAATGGGCGTTGGTGACACATAAGAGCGTAAATTTTTGCGTTAATGAATTTGAACGAACGTGTTTGAAGCTGCATAGCAGCAAGTTTGAGTTCAAATTCATTTGCTTTTAGTCAAAATTTACGCTCTTATGTGTCTCCCGCTCATTGAATCTGAGCAAGAATTCTTATATCAATTTTTTGTAAGAAACGTATTGCCATTTAGTGAACTAAATTACATCTTCCCAATCATATCTACTATCGAATATCCATACTTCTCTGCGGTCGCCCATCCGGTTCCTGCAGGATTTTCTTTTTGCCCCAGCCATTCTACATATGGGGCACATCCCTTTAAGACATATTCATATCTCTCATCTACACATGCTTGATTTAAAGGCTCTGTTGAGGCATATGCTTTTAAATGTTGTATCTGAGCGCGGATTCCTGTCCGCACATCTGGATAAGCATTCCCCGGAACGCCGCCTCCGGTTGTTCCTAGTCCTGCAAAATTAAACTGATTCACAGAAACATCTCCGCCAAACTGAAGCCATCCTGTTTCTTTCATTGTCTGTACAAATGCAACCTCCGGGCGAACCCCTTCGGCAACCGCTTCTTCACAATACATCGTTGCAAATGTCTCGATAGAATCAGCACCACCTTCTCCTAATTCTTCTGACGGATAGGATACCCCTGCTGATTTAAAGTAGGAAACCAACTGATCTGCCGTCACAGGACTTATTCCCATAATCGGATATTGACCTTCTGCTATTGTTTCCTGAACATCATTTTCAGACACACTTTCTGTTTTATTATTTGCATTTTGCTGCTTATCTTTTGCCTTTTTGTTTTCCTCTTCTGCCTGCCGAATGATTTCTTTCTCTTTTTCAAGCACTTTATTCTGATGTTGTTTCCAACCTCCGATTCCTGCCATTGTGATAATCAATATGACTGCAAGTCCGATTTCCAGATATCTGGGTGTCTTTATTTTATTCCACTCTAAATGCATATCCAACCTCATCTCAATTCTTTAGAACTTACTTTCCTATTTCACACTATGATAGTTTACCATAAGTTATTACTTTTTGACAAACAAGGCAATGTAATCAACAGAGTAATCGCATAGAAACGAAGTTGTGTGATTGTACAAGTATAAACCTATTTATAAATTATGATGAATTTCTATTATTTTTTCTTATTTCTTTCAATTCTTTTTCAGCTTCTAGGATTCCATTTTTAACCGCCGATTTTATAAGCAGGTACACACCTGGTATTACGAACACTATAAAAAGTAGAATAAGTACTATTGTCATCGTATCCATTTTTCTTCTCCCTCCATATTCTCAATGATATGTTTTTCCTATTTCACTCTCTAATATAGTTTACCATAAGTTATTACTTTTTGACAGACAAAGCAACCGCAAAAAGGCAGCGCCAAAGTATTTTCTACTCTGACTCTGCCTTTCGAATCTTTTTTGAATTCTATATTTTTAGGAGAAAAAAATATTAATTACTTGTTCAACAACTCGTAACTGTTTACTCAGTTACAACACCTTTCTGAAGCATTACATTTGCATAAACTGCTGACTCACCTGTTGCAATGATTGCATAAGCTGTTTTAGCTTCATCATAGAATGCAAATCTCTCGATATTGCCAACTGCTGCTTCGCCTCTTTCATCGTGTTTCTTCACGATTGCTTTGTACTCATCCCAGATTGGTGTGTCGATTTTGCCGATATCACATGGCATAAGTTCCATCAAATTAACTGGTTTCTCTACATATGCATCCAATGGCATAACTGTAAGAATTGCATCCAAAATTTCTGGTACGCCATGTCCGTCACAACGGATTACGATTGCATCTTTTCCCATTGATTCGCATGGGAAGTTTCCATCTGCAATAACGATACGGTCACTATGTCCCATCTCACATAATACTTTTAATAATTCTGGTGATAAAATTTTAGGAATTCCTTTTAACATCTTCGCATCCTCCATGAAGTTTTTCATTTTTCTAAAAAGGACGCATACCATTTCGGCATGCGCCCTGTCTTTTTTTAGGGATTAATTATTTTTCGATTGCATGCAATCTGTATTATTTGTTAATTATTTTTTGAACTGTGGTCCAAAGTTAGCACATGCTCTGTAGTCTGCACCTTCTTTATCCATTCCAAATGCATTCCAAGCTGCTGGTCTGAAGATCTTCTCTTCTGGTACGTTGTGCATGCAAACTGGAATTCTCAGCATAGAAGCCATTGTGATCAAATCTGCTCCGATATGTCCGTAGCTGATTGCACCGTGGTTAGCTCCCCAGTTGTTCATTACATCGTAAGCTGTCTTGAATGCACCTTCTCCAGTTGTTCTTGGAGCGAACCATGTACATGGCCATGTGTAGTCTGTTCTCTTCCAAAGTTTATCAGAAACTTCTGCTGGAAGTCCTACTGTCCATCCTTCTGCGATCTGAAGAACTGGTCCAAGTCCTTTTACAATGTTCAGACGGATCATTGTTGCAGGCATCTCTACTTTTGTTTCAAATCTTGAAGAGAATCCACCTCCACGGAAATATCCAAGGTCTGCATAGTTCCATGTAGTAGCTTTCATGATTGCATCCTGATCTTCTTCTGTTACTTCATACCAAGGTTTCATAACTCCGTTGCCGTTCTCATCTTTTGCTTCACCACAAGCATCCAGACAAGCTGCTCCAGAGTTGATCAAGTGGATAAATCCGCCTGCGTCTTTAGCAACACCTTCCAAATCATATCCTGTAGCTTTCTTAACAGCCTCTGGGCTCCAATATGTACGAACATCAGCGAAGATCTGTGCACGGTTTGTTAACAGTTTCATGAACAGCATACTTGTTGCGTTCAATGTATCATTCTCTGTTCCGAGAACGTATGGCTCTCTTGCTCCATTCCAGTCGAATGATGTATTCAAGAGTGCTTCTGGATAGTCACAGTTTGGATAGAAGTCTGTCCACTGTCTCTGTCCCTGGAATCCTGCAACGATTGCATTGTGTCCAACCATCTCTTCTTCGCATCCTGCTGGAAGTTTATCGTTACCATTCATTAAGTCTTTGATGATGCACATCATCTTAACTACGAATTCCCACTCAGAATCTTTCTGATCACGAGTTTTCTGAAGTTCTTCTGGGTTCTTATCGAATCCTTCGATACATTTTTCTTTTGTCCATGCAAGTGCTTTCTGGTATTCTTCTTCGTCATAGATACCTTCTGTCATACGACGGATGATTTCTACCTCGTCTACAGATTCTACACGCATTCCAAGATAATCTTCGAAGAAGTCTGTGTTGATGATAGATCCACCAATACCCATTGTTACAGAACCGATCTGTAAGTAAGATTTTCCTCTCATTGTTGCACAAGCAACTGCAGCACGTCCGAATCTTAACAGCTTCTCTTCTACGTCAGCTGGGATAGATGTGTCATCTGCTTCCTGAACATCATGTCCATAAATACCAAATGCCGGAAGTCCTTTCTGTGCATGTGTAGCAAGTACTGATGCAAGATATACAGCTCCTGGTCTTTCTGTTCCGTTGAATCCCCAAACAGCTTTGATTGTGTTAGGATCCATGTCCATTGTCTCAGCTCCGTAGCACCAGCAAGGTGTAACTGTAAGAGTAATATCTACACCTTCTTTTCTAAATTTGTCTGCGCAAGCTGCTGACTCTGCAACACGTCCGATTGTTGTATCAGCGATAACGACTTTAACTGGCTCTCCGTTTGAATATCTGATGTTCTCCTCAAATAATTTTGCAGCGGATTTTGCCATGTTCATTGTCTGGTCTTCCAATGACTCACGAACTTTAAGAACTCCTCTTCTTCCGTCGATTGTAGGTCTGATTCCAATTACAGGATAGTCCCCAATAAGTCTTGATTTTGCCATGATACATTTCCTCCTTGATTAATGAATAAATGTTTTAAATTTCTCATATGCAGCATCCCACTTCTCTGTATCCTGTGGAAGATACTCATATGTAGTTTCTGAATCTGCGATGATCTGTCTTGCTTCTTTTACATCTTTGATTTCTCCAAGAGCCATCAACTGTACAGCAATATTTCCAAGTGCTGTTGCTTCGACAGGTCCTGCGATAACTTTACGACCGTTTGCTCCTGCTGTCATCTGACAAAGAAGTTTACTCTGGATTCCTCCACCGATCATATTGATCACAGGATAATGTTTACCTGTACATGCTTCGATCTGTTCCAATGCATAGCGATATTTTAATGCTAAGCTCTGGTTGATGCAGCACATAATCTCTCCGATTGTCTCCGGCACTTTCTGTCCTGTCTTACGGCAGAACTCACGGATACGCTCCGGAATATTACCTGCAGCAACGAATTCTGGTGAATCCGGATCGATAAAGCTCTGGAATGGCTCTGCTTTTACTGCCATCTGTTCCAATTCGCCGAACGAATATTCCTGACCTTCACGAATCCATTGTCTACGGCTTTCCTGTGCAAGCCAAAGTCCAATGATATTTTTCAACAATGTTGTTGTATTACCATAACCACCTTCGTTACTTACATTACACTCCAGTGATTTTTCTCCAATAACCGGTCCCGGTAACTCTGTTCCGAACAGGCTCCATGTTCCACAACTAATGAAAATAAAATCTTCATTCTGTGTTGGTACGGATACCACTGCACTCTGTGTGTCATGTCCTGTGATTGCAATTACTTTTGCCGGGTCTACACCAAGCTCTTCACAAATTGCAGGCTGTAATGTACCGATTACAGTTCCACTTGGAACAATCTCCGGTAAAATATGTTTTGGAATCTGAAGTGCCTCCAGAATCTCTTCTGACCATTCTTTCTTCTTTGCATCCAAAAGCTGTGTTGTAGCAGCCATTGTATACTCTGCTTTCTTCTCTCCTGTAAGGAAATAGTTGAACAAATCAGGAGTTAATAACAGCTTGTCTGCTTTTTCCAATAACCATGGTCTTTTCTTAACCAGTGAATATAATTGGAAAATTGTGTTGAAATTTTCAAACTGTAATCCAGTTAACTCGTACACTCTTTCTTTTGGAATTGCTTTGAATACTTCTTCCTGCATGCCAATTGTACGATCATCTCTGTAGTGAACCGCACTTTCTAACAATGCTCCATGTTCATCCAAAAGTCCGAAGTCAACTCCCCATGTATCAATTCCGATACTTTCGAAGCCGCCCTCCTGTTTTGCTTTTACAATTCCCTGTTTAATTTCAAAAAAATGTCTCAGTGTGTCCCAATACATTGTTCCGTTGATTATAACCGGATCATTTGAAAAGCGATATACTTCTTTCATCTGAATCTTTCCATCTTCCAGACTTCCCAGAATTGCTCTTCCGCTTCCGCCACCAAAATCAAATGCCAGAACTTGTTTTTTGTTGTTGCTCACTGATGAACCTCCTTTCTCACTTCCATCCCATCATATACTGACAGTTATGAAGCAGTTCATAATGGAGTAAATACGCACTTCTCTTCACTCCCTTGATCTCATGTAATCATTTTACCATTGTTTTCTACAATTTACTTGTGTTATACTGGTAAAAAATATAACAATATTCACATTTATTAATTTGTTTTGAAAATCAACCAATCTTATTTATAATAATCTATACAAATGAAAAGGAGTACAAAATACTATGCAATATATAAACTACCGTGAAAGCAGACAACGAGGAACTGCTGATTTTCCATTGGAATACCATCATGTTTCTCCCTCTCATCCACAATATGAGATGGCCCTGCACTGGCATGTAGAATTTGAATTAATCCGTGTTTTAAAAGGTGTTTTACAGATAACAATTGATGAACGGACTTTCCATGTCTCAGCCGGCTCATTTATATTTATTCCGGCCGGTTCTCTTCATTCCGGCACCCCGCTTGGCTGTGAATATGATTGTCTGGTATTTGATATGAATGTCTTAATGAATAAAAATGATGACTGTTGTAAATTCGTGCGTAAAATTACCGACCGAGAAGTCTCTTTTAATTATGTTTACACCGGAACTTACAATGATATCCACCAGATTGTATGGCATATGTTTGATTCAATTTCCTCTAAAAAACCTGGTTATCAGCTCATTGTACTCGGTTCCCTCTACCAACTGATCGGAACTATTTTTTCTGAGAATTATTATAATCCAACTCCTGACAAACCACCTCGTGATCATCGAAGGATTGTTCAGCTTAAGCAGGCTTTGGAATTTATCGAATCTTCCTATAACAAACCGATTAGTTTACAGGAAATGGCAGATTCTGTGCAGATGTCTCCGAAATATTTTTGTCGCTTTTTTCAAGAGATGACACATCGTTCACCTGTCGATTATTTGAATTATTACCGTATTGAGCGTGCCTGCTATCAGTTGCTTACGACAAATGATACGATTACAGAAGTGGCTTATAATTCCGGTTTTAATGATTTGAGTTATTTTATAAAAACATTTAAAAAATACAAAGGAACAACTCCAAAGCAATATTTGAAATAATACTTTTTCTTCTATTTTTAATATTCACTCTCCCATTTAAGAAAGAACAAAAAAAGAGATGCTTATGAAACAAAATTCACATGCATCTCTTTTTCGTTCTTATTTGTATTCATCCTCTTTTTTATGTTTTCGCATTAAAAAATACCAAATATTTTTTCACGGAATGAATCATATAATGAATCATAGTCTGTATAACCGATATCACTATTAGCAAAACTGCTTTTCCATACCTCACATACACCATCCGCAATTGTCTTAGCATATTCGCTTCCGCTGCTAAGAATTGTTGGAAAGACATAGTATATCATAAAGAAATTGAGATCAGACTGGGTACGCGCTCCAATCTTCCCCTTCTTATTTACAAATGTCTTCTTTACTGCTGATGCAAGACATTCTCCGATTTCTTTTGCCGCTGCTTCTTTGTCTTTAGCACCTTCTACATATGTTGTCATCTCTTCAAAATAATGGCCATGGTTTTGAATAAAGTTTTCTGTATATTCCTTATAAGTTTTCTTTTTCAAATGAGCCATCATTTTATCTCTGTCTTCGAAAATTATTTCTATCCCTTGAAGCATCTAATCATCCTCCTATGTCTTTCATGTTCTTCCGACTTAGATCTTTTCCTGCCAAAATCTACTATTATTATACCGAGATGATATCTTTATAGCAAGGAAAAGATATTTCCATTAAATAGAAAAACCGAGGTTTTATCCCCGGTTTTCCTTATTTTATGCTTTTCAGATTGTTATTCTGAAATTAGTCATACAAGTTTGGAGAGATGTCAGCATCATCCATGTTTGTTGAATCATACCAGTAACCATCTGTCTGAACGTCTTTAACTTCTTTTCCTTCGCAGATGTCATACAGTGTTTCGATAGAAATTTTACCCTGCATTAATGGAGACTGTGTAACAGCACCGATGAGTGTTCCGTCTTTAACAGCTGCTTTGATTGTAGATCCAGCATCGAATCCAGCTGCGATGATGTTTTTCTCAACATCTGATCCTAATACATTCAGGTTCTGGTTAGCTGTAAGAACACCTTCAGCTGAAACCTGGTTAGAACCGAACATAGCGATTGTATCGTTTTTGTTCATGATGTTAGATGCCTCTGTAGCACACAGCTCAACTGTTGTCTGTGCAGGTACAGCTACTTCGATGATGATATCAGCTGTTTTAGCATCTCCGTTGTCCTTTACAAGGTTAACATAGTAGTCATTTCCAACTACTGCACATGTTTTTCCATCTTCTTTAGCAAGTTCGATAAATCTGTTTACGAATCCCATTCCACGCTCTGTGATGTTAGCAGATGTAGCATCCTGGTTAACTTCACCTACACGAACCTGTCCGTCAGCTTTTGCGATTTTATCTTTAACTGCTTCGTAAATTTTGTCTGCTGCGATAGCACCAGCACCACCGTTGTCTGTAACTACTGTAGCGTATACAGATCCTTCTGGAGCATCAGGTACACCTGAGTCGAAACATACTACTGGGATACCTTTGTCTTTTGCTGACTGAAGTGCTTCAAGAACTGAGTTCTGGTCACAAGCAGCAAGTGCGATTCCGTCTGGGTTCTGGTTGATTGCGTTGTTCAGCATGTTTACCTGGTCAGCGATATCAGACTCTGCGTTAGGACCTGTTGTATTTGTTGTTACACCCAGTTCTTCCTGTGCCTGTTCGATTCCCTGTACAGCTGCCTGCCAGTATGAAGACTGGAAGCTCTTTACAACTACTTCGAAGTGATATCCTTTTCCTGAATCTCCGTCAGATTTTGCGCTGTCTGATGAAGAATCGCTTGAGCTTGAAGATGAGCTTCCGCCACATCCAGCAAGAAGTCCTGCTACCATACATCCACCAAGTAATACTGCTAAAACTCTCTTTTTCATAATTTTTGTCCTCCTTGACATGAAAATGTTTTTTTCTTTTTCTATAGTAACAATCAGTCATTTCCCTCGTCTCTGATTGCTATCTATCTTTTTTAGGGGTGGCGGATTTTTTCCGCCACGATTGAATATTAATTATTTTTTCTTTTGTAAAATTAGTTGTTTTCACCTTTTCTCTTCATGATATCAACCAATACAGCTGCGATTAATACAAATCCTGTAATGATCTGCTGCCAGTTAGCCGTCAATCCGATGAATGGAAGTCCTGTCTTTAACAGACAGATTACGAATACACCTGCAAGTGTTCCTGTGATACTTCCTGCACCACCTGACATTGATACACCACCGATGATAGCTCCACCGATTGCTTCAAGCTCGAATCCGGCACCACTACCTGGCTGAACTGTTGCGAAGATAGCTGAGTAAGAAATTGAAGCTAATCCTGCGAAGAATCCACAAATCACATAAGCCATAATGTGATAGAATGTTACGTTTACACCAGATAATTTTGTTGCTTCTTTATTACTTCCGATTGCAAGTGTATAACGTCCGATTTTTGTATGATTCAATACAAATGACATTAATACTACTAACAAGATAATCCATATGAATCCGATTGGAATATTTGTTCCACCAACCTGAATCTTGAAGATTTTTCTGAACCATCCGCCTGCTGCTCCAGCTGCCGGCCATGAAATTCCGAATCCACCTGAAATAATAGATCCAAGTCCTCGAGTAATCATACATGTACAAAGTGTAGCTAAGAATGCAGGTAATTCCATAATTGCAACTAAGCATCCGTTTAAAACACCTACTGCCATACCCATTAAGATACTAATCAGAATACCAACTCCTGTAGGAAGTCCCTGATGCACGATCAAATATCCACCTACAAGTGAGTAACAAATAAGTCCTGTACCAATGGAAAGGTCTACACCGCCTGTCATCAATGTAAATGCAACTCCAATTGCCATCAATGAAATATAATATGAGAAATCAAGGATGTTAACAATTGTTGTATATTTTCTAAAGTTCGGGCTCATTATGCAGAAGAAGATAAACAATGCAATTACTACGAGAAGAACGATTACTTTCTGTCCTCCAAGTCTATCGATTGTCGACTTCTTCGTACCAGCCGTTTTCGTCGTTGTTTTTGCCATTACTTTTTCCTCCCTAATCAATCTCTCGTGTAGCCATGTTCATGATATTTTCCTGTGTAGCCTCGGAAATATCCAGCTCACCAGTTTTCTTTCCTTCACACATTACGACGATTCTATCACTCATACGTAATATTTCTGTCATCTCTGAGGAAATCATAATAATGGCTTTTCCTTCTGCTGCCAACTGATTCATCAGTTTGTAAATCTCATTTTTAGCTCCAACGTCGATACCTCTTGTAGGCTCATCGAAAATCAGAATCTCTGAATCTCTTGTCAGCCATTTAGCGATAACAACTTTCTGCTGGTTACCACCTGACAGGTTTACTACCAGCTGATCTACTGTTGGTGTTTTTGTTGCAAGAGATTCTACATATTTCTTAGCAACTTCTTTCTCTTTCTTCTTATCGATAAAGATACCCTTCATGAACTGTTCCATTGTTGCCATTGTTGTATTCTCAGCAACTGATTTCTGAACAACAATTCCGTATCTCTTTCTATCTTCTGAAAGATATCCGATACCACATCTAACAGCATCTTCCGGACTCTTGATTGTAACTTTTTTACCATTAATGTAAATGTCACCACTGTCGATCGGGTCAGCTCCAAATAAAGCTCTTGCTGTCTCTGTACGTCCAGCACCCATAAGTCCTGAGAATCCAAGGATTTCACCTTTTCGTAATTCAAAGCTTACATCCTGAACCATCTTACCTGCATTGAGGTGTTCTACCTTCAGAACAACCGGTGCATCTTTTGGTACTGTACTTGCAGTCTTAGGATCTTCATAAATAACACGACCAACCATCATGTTGATGATATCGTCTTTTGTACTATCTTTTGTGATCAATGTTCCAACATACTGACCATCTCGCATAACTGTAACACGGTCTGTAATGACTTTAATCTCATCCATACGATGTGAGATATAAACAATACCAAGCTGTTTTTCTCTCAAATCACGAATAATTTTAAAGAGTTCCTGAATCTCTGTCTCTGTTAATGCAGCAGATGGTTCGTCAAAGACGATTACTTTTGCATCATGAGAGATTGCTTTTGCGATCTCACACATCTGCTGTTTTCCGACTGTCAGGTTCGCCATTTTTTCTTTTGGATCAATATCGATGTTCATTCTGTCGAACAGCTTCTTAGCTTCTTCATTCATCTTCTTATCATCAATGCTAAGTCCTTTTTTGAACTCACGTCCGATAAAAATGTTCTGTGCAACAGTCAGATCACCTAACATGTTCAACTCCTGATGTACGATGATAACACCTGCATCCTGAGCTTCTCTTGCGTTTGTAAATTCTACTTCTTTTCCTTCATATGTAATTGTACCGGAATCTTTTTTGTAAATACCTGTCAACACTTTCATCAATGTTGATTTACCGGCACCGTTCTCTCCCATAAGTGCAAGGACTTCACCTTTTCTCACTTCCAGGTTTACATGATCCAAAGCATGTACACCAGGGAAAGACTTGTCAATATCTTTCATCGTTAAAATAACTTCGCCCATTCTATTACCCTTGCCTTTCTGTTCTCAATCTCAATTTCCCATGTATCATTATTAGTTCTTTCTACGTCTTGCAACAACATCACTGAATACTGCAACGATAACAATAATACCTGTAATAATAAGCTGATAATCTTTTCTTAAGCCAAGAGCCAGAATTCCTTCCTGAAGTAAAGCGATGATAAACACACCGATTACAGTACCGCTGATAGAAGCAAGACCTCCTGCCATGGAAGTTCCTCCCATTACACAACCAGCAATTGCTTCGTTGTTGTACTGATCACCATATCCAGGCTGAACTGTTGTATAAGCAGCTACATAGAAGAGTGCGCTGATTCCTACAAGGAGTCCACAGATAACGTATGCTGCCATCTCCCATTTTTTAACATTTACACCTGAAAGTCGAACAGCTTCTTTGTTGCTTCCAAGTGAAAGAATGTAACGTCCGATTCTTGTCTTGTTCAAAATCACTGCACAAACAACTGCAACAACCAAGAAAATGATCAAACCTACCGGAATATCCCCAACTTTGATAAGGTTTCTGTACCATCCACCTTCCTGTGATGCCTGTGGCCAGCTGACTGACTGTGTCTTTGTGTATACAGATGCAATACCTTTTGCAATGTTCATACTTGCCATTGAAGTAATGAATGAAGGTACTGACCAATATGCTACAAGATATCCGTTAAAGATACCGAACACAAGTCCTACAAGTAAGCTGATTATCATTGCTGCTGCCATAGGTACGCCATGTGCTGTCAGGCTGTAACCTGCAACCAATGCACAGCAGAACATAACTGGTCCGATAGAGAAGTCGATTCCGCCTGTTGCGATTACGAATGTAACTCCCAATGATAAGAACCCTAAAAAGTATGCATAGTTGAGAGCGCTCAGAATACGAGTTGTTCCAGCGAATCTGCCCTGTGTCATTGCACAGAAAAATCCGTACAGGAGAAGTAATACACCGCATAACACGATTCTGTTAAACCCTACCTTTTGTACAAAAGGATTTTGTTTAATTTTTCCCACGTTTCTTCCTCCTAGTTCTTTAATCTTATCTTTTCCCTTAAGACTTGTACTAAGTATAAACTTTATTAAATAATTATGAAATTGAATATCTTACTAAAAAAGGTTAAAAATTTCCTATTTGGAAATTTTTAACCTTTTTTTGAATACAATTTACCTTATTGTCCCGAGAACGGATAAAGCAATCTTTGATTTTCTTCTTCATACATATTGTCTCTGGTAATAAGTTTACAGCCGGAATCAAGTGTTTTTTCTACTGTTTTCCCTTCTAACAGGGCAATTGCCTGTTCCACCCCCATATACCCCATATTAAATGGTTTCTGAATAATGATTCCATCAAAAACCCCTTCTTCCAAAAGTTGAATTTCTTCTACCGAATTATCAAAAGCAACCATTTTAATCTTTTTTTCCATCCCCATATCCTTTATTGCTCTTGCAGTTCCCACTGCTGCATATTCATTTGTTCCAATAAGCAACCGAATATCCGGATTTTTCATCAACATTGTTTTGGTCTGACTGTATGCTTTTTCATATGAAGAATCGCAATACAAAATATCTACAATATTCGCTTTGTAATTTTCAAGACCGTCTCTTATTCCATTTTCACGCTCTATCTCTGTAGATGTTCCTTTTACATGCCCCATGATGCCAATTTTTATGTCCTCCTCAATCAAGGTCTTTGCATATTCCCCTAATTCTTTACCAGCTTTATAATTATCTGTAGAGACTTCGCAGTCAGCAATATCATTTTCTGTAGTAGAATCAATATATATCAACGTAATTCCAGCATCCTTCACTTTCTGAAGCACATCATGCAATAATGAATAATCAGCCGGTGCGACCAGAATTGCATCGGGATTTTTCTTGATACTTTCTTCAATTGTTTTTATCTGTGTCTCAACATCATCTTCCGAACGGCCACCAACAACTTCAATCTCGGCTCCAAACTCTTCTGCTCCCAGTTCTGCGCCTTTTATAAGTGCTGTCCAGAAATCATTTGCGGAATCTATCGTCTTAGGAACAAAAATCAAATGATATGTCTTTTCCTTTTCCTGTTCTTCCTGCACCTGGATCCCGAAAGTTACCAGAATAGTCGCAAGAAGTATAAACAACACTATCCTGGTTCCTACTTTTCTGCTCATCTGTCTACTCATGGTTTTCTCCTCCGTCTAATGGAATTGTAACCGTCGCCACTGTTCCTTCCCCTTGTCTGCTGATATAAGAAATCCCATATTCCGGTCCATAATACAATTGTAGTCTTTTTTGTACATTTGGCACACCTACACCGTTTGACTTTGGTTTTTTCTCTTTTTTCTGTTTTTCATCAAAAATATATTTCAAAGTTTCTTCATCCATGCCTACGCCATCATCTGTAATTGTAATATATCCTTTTTTTCCTCTTACATATCCGCGTATACTGATTTTTCCTTTTGTATCTTTATATTTTAATCCATGATAAATCGCATTTTCTACCAACGGCTGGATTGCAAATTTTATAATGGACACGCTGCAAATTTCCGGATCCACATCAATTGTATATTCCAGTTTGTCTTTGTAGCGCATTTTCTGGATGGTCAGATAACTTTGCACGTAATTTATTTCCTCTTCTACCCTTACTTGTTCTTTGTCATTACTGATGCTTTGCCGCAATAATTTAGCCAGGGCTGAAGTCATCAGTACTACATCATCATTTTGTCCGGCTTCCGCCATCCATATGATTGAATCTAACGTATTATATAAGAAATGAGGATTGATCTGTGCCTGCAAAGCTTTCATTTCACTTTTTCGTTTTTCTTTCTGTGCGGCAACATTTTGCTCCATCAACTCCTGGATTCGTTTTGTCATCACATTAAATGATTTCGTCAAGCTTCCAATTTCATTCATTGTTGTCACTTCTACATTTGCCTGTTGAAATTTTCCTTCTTCGACTTTGCTCATCGAATCACGTAAAAGTAAAATTGGTCGTGTGATTTCTTTTGACAACAAACTTGAAATCACAATAACTGCCAACAATAATATTGCAGCAACCATAATGTAATTCAACTGTGTCTGTTTGCTGTTTTTCAACAATTCCTTTGTATCCATTGCCCCAACAACCGTCCAACCGGTTTTTGTTGATTTAGACATTGTATACAGTTTATTTTCTCCATCACGCTTTATTTCCAGATAATCTGCTTTACAATCCATGATTTCCTGAATGTTCTCTACCATCAGTCCGCCATACATCAACTGCTGCTTTGGATGATAGATTATATTTCCATTTTCATCTAAAATAAAAATATAACCTTTTTCTCCAATATTATTTTTATTACACAGATCACTAATTGCACTATAGTTCAAATCCATGAAGAAAACGCCTTCTCGCTTTCCTGATTGATTATTCACCAATGCACGGCTTAGCGTGATAACCCATTTATAACTTGTAGGAATTGCATTCTGCACATGTGAAGATGACACAGCAATTCCACTTTTAGATTGCATTGCCTCCTGATACCAATCCAATGACTGTACATCTATATAGTCTGTCAGACTTCCGTCTTCATCATTTACAAGATATTTTCCATTTTCTGCCACTGCTGCAACATTCGAAATATCATTTCTACTTTCCTTGATTGTTGCAAACTGTGTTAAGATACGTTTTTTCTCTTCCTCAAACTCTTCTTCTGTTTGATGTTCATCAAAGAAATATTTTGCTACGTCTGTACTTTTTGCCATCAATGAAGACGTATTCTCCATGTAGTCGATATAATTGTCTATATCTGAGTTTACCTGTTTGATGATCTGTGTAGAATAATCAATCGAATTTTCATAAATTGTTTTCTTTGTAGAATTCATAGCAATCACCAAAAAGATAACTACCGCGATTACCATTAACACAGAAAATGAAACTAGCATCGTATTCTGAATACTTTTGAATCTTCCGAAAAATGTTCTGGAATGTTCTTTTTGCTTTCTCATGATTTTCTTCCTTTAGCATATTCTTTCGGTGACATCCCTGTTGCCTTCTTGAAGGCAATACTAAAATAGTGTGGATCACTAAAACCAACTTTTTCTGCAATTTCGTAATTTTTCATCGTTGTCTTTTGCAGCATTTGTTTTGCTTTTTCCATTCGGACACTTGTCAATACTTCCAGAAATGTTTTTCCCGTCTCTTCTTTAAAGATTGTACTGAATCTGCTTGTACTGATATTTAAATATTCGCATACACTGTTCAAACTCAAATCGGGATTTCCGTAATTATCTTTTATATACTCCATTGCCTGTGCTGCTTGTCTTTCTCCGCTGGTCTGGCATGCTTCCTGTACTGCTTTTAATCCGGATAGTGCATATTCTTTTGTAATCTCCATTGCCTGGTCCAGATTTCTTGCCTCTGTAATACTTGTAAGGGCAGAATCCGGTAACACAAATGATTCCTGCGTTTCACGCCCCACCTCGTATACAATCTGTAAAACATGCTGAAGATATGCAATTGACTTTCTTCTATTAATATAGCCTGTTTTCAACCAGCTTCTCATGTGTTCCATAGCATCGTCCAGGACTTCTCTATCTCCTCCTCTGATAGCTATAGCAATATCACGATAATCCATCTCTAATTCCATGGGATTTTCTTTTTGTTTTTCCTCTTCACAGTCAAACATGATTCCAGAACCTTTGGTATATCGATATTGAAGCACTTCGCTTGCACTCTCATATGATTTGGAAAGCTCCTCAAGTGAATCCACATAGCATCCCATTCCCATGGAAATACTCAGCTGCATAGCAGAATATACATTTTTCTGAATATCCTTGCATATTTCAACAATTTCTTTTCTAAATTCCTGCGGGCGGTTCGTCCAAAGCAAAAGACACACTCTGTTATCTGCATCACGAAATGCGATTCCGGCATTATACTCTGAAATAATCTCACTGCTTATATTTTCTACAACAAATGCCATCAATGCACTTTCTTTTTTCTGCTCTGGATTTATCTCATATAATCCTGAATAAACATCAATATCTATCACAACTGTTCTGTATGAACTTCCACTGATTTCAATATCAAATTCTTTCAACTCGTCCAGACTTCTTTTTACTTCCTGCGTTCCTTTTACAAGACGAGACAATATTCTAGAAATAATCACCGCTTCATTTTTTGTATAACTATGATACACTTTCGTCAACTGATCGATTTTTTTCTCTTCTTTTCTTTTGGAATCCAGCTTTTCACGAATCCGAATCAAAACCTCTGACAGTTCTTTCGCTGTTACCGGCTTTAATATATACTCTGACACTTTATATTGTATTGCCTGTTTTGCATATTCAAAATCGCTATAACCGCTGAAAATAATAATTGCCGTCTGAGGACAATTTTCACTTAAATATTTGCTCAGTCCCATTCCATCTATGTATGGCATACAAATATCTGTCAACACAACATCAACCGGATGACTTTTTACAAATTCAATAGCATCTTTTCCGTTTTCACAGTCTCCGACCAACTCATACCCCAGTTCATTCCATTCTATTTTTTTGCTGATTGCTTCTCTGACAAGTATCTCATCATCTACCAGTAATACTTTATACACATTTTTCTCCTCCGTGTAATTTGCTCTTTACGAGATTAATATTCTCTCAAAAATCTGTTATTAGTATACCTCAATTTTCAACAAAAAACCACAATCAGATGCTAAGCAATTGTGCTTTTTTTATTAAAATTAAGAATGTGCCTTGGCACATTCTTGCGCCTGCGGCGGTCGCTTGCGGCACCTACAGAGTTGGGAGTCATCTCACATCTGATATATCAAAAAAGACCGCATAAGCGGTCTTTTCGAAAAGGGATTTTTTATGTTTTAATTATTTACACAGTTTTTTGAATTCGTCTGCTACAAACTGAACCTTTGTACCAACAACAACCTGTACTGCATTCTTTCCAGGTCTGATTACTCCTGCAACACCTGCAGATTTAATCTTTTTCTCATCAACTGCTGTATAATCTTTGATTTCCAGACGAAGTCTTGTAATACAGTTATCAATAGATGTAACGTTTTCTTTTCCGCCAACACCTTCTAAGATAACTTTAGCAACTTCTGTATAATCATTGTTTGCCAGAGTTACTTTTGTTTCATCTGTATCATCATCGTCTTCTCTACCTGGTGTTTTCAGATCGAATTTTGTGATTGCAAATCTAAATACAAAGTAGAATACGAGGAATGCTGCGATTCCAAGAGGAATGATCAACCATGTTTTCTGTGCTGCTGGAAGTGATGCTGAGAACAGAAGGTCTGTTGCTCCGGCTGAGAATGAGAATCCTGCACGGAATCCAACTAATGTTGTAATCACTGTAAAGATACCATATAACAATGCATATACTACATAAAGTCCAGGAGCAAGGAACATAAATCCAAACTCGAATGGCTCTGTAACACCACAAACAAATGCACAAAGTGCTGCTGATGCTACAAGACCGATTGCAACTTTTTTCTTGTTATCTTTCGCACACTGGATCATTGCCAATGCTGCTCCAGGGATACCAAACATCATACATGGGAAGAATCCTGACATGTACATTCCAAGACTCCAGGAAACGTCTGCAGATGTTTCTCCATTCCAGAAGTGTGACAGGTCTCCAAGTCCGATTGTATCAAACCAGAATACATTGTTCAGTGCGTGGTGCAGACCGAACGGGATAAGTAATCTGTTAAAGAATGCATAGATACCAGCTCCAAGAGCTCCCATTCCTGCGATTCCTTTTCCAAGTGCAACCAGTCCTGCAAAGAGTACCGGCCATACAAAGAGCAGAACTGCAGATACAATAATAGAAACAACACCTGCAACGATTGCTACACAACGCTTACCACTGAAGAATGACAGCCAGTCAGGAAGCTTAGTTGATTTGAATCTGTTGTAGCAAAGTGCACCGATGATACCGGCGATGATACCGATAAATGGGTTTTCGATTTTGCTGAATGCGATAAATGCTGTTGATCCTTCTTCCAGTGTTCTAAGAACAGATACTGCTCCAGTAGAAAGAAGGTTTGTGATCATCAGCCAGGATGCAAGTGCAGCAAGACCTGCTGTACCATCATGGTCATCAGACATACCAACACCAACACCGATTGCAAAGAGGAGTGCCATATGATCGATCAAGGCACCACCAGCTTTTACAAGGAAAAATCCGATCTGCTCAACAATACCAGTTACATCTCCACCCTGCATAGTAGATGGACACATTGCATATCCTAATCCCATCAGGATACCACAAATCGGAAGACAAGCAACAGGAAGCATAAGAGCTTTTCCTAATTTCTGTACGAATTTCATAGAATTCCCTCCTTAATAATCTCTCATTTTTAATCCCTTTTTATTTTAACCGGCAAATGAGTCCTCCGGTCAAAATCAACTCTGATCCTCCGGGTCTTCCACAAACCAGAGAATCATCTATGACAAAAGCGCCTTGCGCTAAAGTCCGATTTTACAGTGGCTGTTCCCTAATACAGCCATTTCTTTCGTTACCGTTCAAAGCAACCCTCTATTCGTCCTCCGAATCCGCCATCGCAACACGGCGAATATGGAGTGTCAGATACAAAACTTCCTCTCCTGACAGCTTGCAGTCTGCCGTCTGTTCTATGTAATCTGCAACTTTTCTGCTGCAAGAATACTCTCTCGGATACTTTCTCTGCATCATCTCTGTAATCTCGTTCTCTTCCTCTTCAAGTAACTCCTTGCGGTAAATCCTCTGAAGAAGGAACTTCACATGTGTCAGAAATCTTTCATAATGCAATGAGCCTTCATCCATCTCAATCCCAAGTTCATCTGCTACGATTCCAAGAATCTCTTTCACCTGATTCGGAAACCGTAATGCATCCCGAATATCAGTCCCATACTCTGCGTTGACAAAATGTAATGCAATAAATCCTGC
>OIZF01000500.1_pt1 | contig 27056 bp, 12 predicted proteins | sample 1588471 | NCBI WGS metagenome assembly OIZF01 (sample SAMN03283279) | human gut metagenome | biome: human-associated habitat; material: feces | host: Homo sapiens | place: Peru | collected 2012
ATCGTATCTTAAATCATAAAACACATCTTCATCAAATTCTTGATTCAATATAGATACCTCCTTAAATATGAATTTTAATGAATTTAAATTGCTAAAATAATTATGTCATATGTCCTCCTTATATTGACTACTCAAAATTACCATCCCTTATAATAAAGCGGCGAAAAATGCGATTTTTTTTAATTTTTCTTTCATTTTGCTGTATGAAAACGTTTGCACAAAGATGATAAAAGCCTTAATTTGACAAATACCGTCATTATTAATGATAAAATTTACTTTTAAAATTAACTTTGATTAATTTTTTTTAAAAAAATCTTGACAATATCTTGCATTGTTGATAAAATATATAAGCACGTGTGTGTAATGACACGTCCATAGTGGGAGGATCAATAATCCACTATATACCACATTTATGAAAGTAAGGAGGAATTATCGTGGCTAAGAAACTTGTAAAAGTTGTAAAGTTACAAATCCAAGCAGGTAAGGCTAATCCAGCTCCACCAGTAGGACCAGCACTAGGTCAAGCAGGTGTTAATATCCCTGGTTTCTGTACTCAATTCAATGAGCAAACTAAGGATAAGATTGGATATATTTTACCAGTAGTAATCTCTGTTTTTGATGACCGTTCATTTACATTTGTTGTAAAGACACCACCAGCTTCTGATTTATTAAAGAAGGCTGCCGGAGTTCAAAGCGGTGCAGGCAATCCAAAGACTACAAAAGTTGGTTCTATTTCTCAAGCAAAATTAAAAGAAATTGCTGAAATGAAGATGCCAGACTTAAACGCAAACGATGTTGAAGCTGCTATGCGCATTATTGCTGGTACAGCTAGAAACATGGGTATTGCAATTGAAGACTAAGTTTAGGATCCATTTATTACGATCTAAAAACTTGTGGGAGGAAATCCCGTTTATACCACATTTTTAGGAGGATACATATGAAGAGAGGAAAAAAATACGTTGAAGCTGCTAAGCTTGTAGATACAACTAAGAAGTATGATCTTGTAGAAGCATTAGATCTTGCTTGCAAAACATCTACAACTAAGTTCGACGCTACTGTTGAAGTTGCATTCCGTCTAAACCTAGACCCTCGTAAGGCTGAACAAAACCTTCGTGGAGCTATCGTTTTACCTAACGGTACAGGAAAGACTCGTAAGGTTTTAGTACTTTGCCGTGGAGCTAAGGCTCAAGAAGCAGCTGCTGCAGGAGCTGATTATGTTGGTGATTCAGATATGATCAACAAGATTAACCAAGGATGGTTTGATTTTGATGTAATCGTTGCAACACCTGACATGATGGGTGAACTAGGACGTCTTGGACGAGTACTTGGACCTAAGGGTTTAATGCCAAACCCTAAGACTGGTACTGTAACAATGAACGTTGCAAATGCTGTAAAGGAAATCAAGGCTGGTAAGGTTGAATACCGTTGCGATAAGACAGGTCAAATTCAATGTTTACTTGGTAAGGTTTCATTTGGCGCTGAAAAGTTAGCTGAAAACTTTAAGACAATTTACTCAGTGTTAGTAAAATCTCGCCCTACAACTGTTAAGGGTACATACGTTAAGAATATCGCCGTTTCTACAACTATGGGACCTGGCGTTAAGGTTAACGAAGACACTGCTCTATAATAATCTGAGATTATTCTAGATAAAAAAATCAAATATATGCCGAAGAAAGTAGGCGTGCATTTGGCACTTAATTTCTACCGAGGTATAGTAAAAGAAACTAAAGTCTTTTCTATGCAGGTAGGAGAGACTTTTAATTATTATTAAAATTTTAACGGAGGTAATACTATGGCAAAAGAAGTTATTCTTAAGAAGCAAGAAGCTGTTAGCGCTGCTGTTGAGAAGTTCCAAAAGGCAAAGACAATTATTGCATTTGACTACCAAGGACTTACAGTTGCTGCTTTCATGCAATTAAGACGTAATTTACTTAAGAGTGGTTGCGAAATCTGCGTTTTAAAGAATAATATCAGCCGTCGTGCTGCAGAGGCTGCAGGATATACGACTTTCGCTGAGACTTTAACAGGTCCTAAAGCTATTTGTTTCTCATATGAGGATGAAGTAGCTCCTGCTAAGGAATTATTCAATTTCGCAAAAGACAATGATAAAGTTAAAGTTGCTAGTGGTGTTGTGTCTGGTAAGGAATTTGATTTTGATCAATTAAAGACATTATCAACATTACCATCATACGAAACATTATTAACTCAACTTGCTGCTGGTATGTTAGGAACTCTTACTCAATTATCAATTGGTCTTAACATGTTAACAGAAGAAAAAGAAGCCTAATTAAACATTAAAAAAATAAAATATATTATACGGAGGAAAATTAAAATGGCTAAGTTAGACAAAGTTACATTTATTGAATCATTAAAAGAAATGACTATTCTTGAAATCAAAGAATTAGTTGACGCTATGAAGGAAGAATTCGGTATTGACCCAACTGCAGTTGCTGCTGCTCCTGCTGCTGGTGCTGCTGAGGCTGCTGCTGAGCAAACTGAGTTCGATGTTGTACTTGCTAATGCAGGTGCTCAAAAGATCGCTGTTATCAAGGTTGTTAAGGAAATCACTGGTCTTGGACTAATGGAAGCTAAGGCAATCGTTGAAGGCGCTCCTAAGGCTGTTAAGGAAAAGGTATCAAAGGCTGAAGCTGAAGACCTTAAGGCTAAGTTAGAAGCTGCTGGTGCTGCTGTTGAAATTAAGTAATAATTAAAAGAAAATCCTATAACCCGAGTTTAACTGAGCTCGGGTTTTAGTTTTATTAAAGGTATATAGAAAAAATATGGCATATCATTACTATAGTGAAACACAGGAAAATTTAAAAAGTGATCCTAATACATATACTTTTTTCTTTAGAAATAATAAGCTTTTATTTACATCCGATATTGGTGTCTTTTCTAAAAAATATATTGATTTTGGCTCTTATACCTTAATTGATACATTCATACCAAATTCAACTAAAAAAAGCTTGTTAGATGTAGGTTGTGGCTATGGTCCAATTGGTATTACAATTGCTAAGTTATACCCTTATCTTAATATAAAAATGATAGATATTAATGAAAGAGCAATATCCCTTGCTAAGAAAAATGTTGAACAAAATAAAGCACAAAATGTTACCGTTTTAAAAAGTAATATCTATGAAAATATTAAGGAAGAAGAAAGCTTTGATTATATTTTAACTAATCCACCTATTAGGGCTGGAAAAAAAGTCATATATGAAATATATGATGGTGCAATTAAACATTTAAACCAAAACGGGGAGCTTTGGGTTGTAATTCAAAAGAAACAGGGGGCTCCGTCTACAATTGATCACTTGAATGCCATTTTTGGCAATTGTAAGATTGTAGCTAAAGAAAAAGGTTATTTTATCTTAAAATCGGTCTATAGAGGCCTTGACAAATAGAGCGAAGTAGTCTATAATGTTAAAATGCTTATAATAGCGTTTTGTGCTTAAATTTTTGCAAAAATAAATACACAAGGGGTGACTTTAATGAGTTACAAAAACGTAAACTATGGAAAGAAGTCTGTAAGAAGAAACTACTCAAAGGTGCGTACTGATGTTGCACTTCCAAATTTGATTGAAATTCAAACAAAGTCTTTTGATTGGTTTGTTACAGAAGGATTAAAGGAATTATTTAGGGATGTATCCCCAATTAAATCCTATGACGGAAATAATCTTGAAATCTACTTTGGAGATTTCCGTTTTGAGGACCCAAAATTTGATGTCGTAGATTGCAAGCTACGTGATATCAATTATTCACGTCCTTTAAAGGTTAAAGTTCGTTTAAATAATAACGTAACTGGTGAACAAAAGGAAAAGGAGCTATTTATGGGAGACGTTCCATATATGACTCCAGTAGGAACATTCATCATCAATGGTGCTGAGCGTGTTGTTATTTCCCAAATTGTTCGTTCAGCTGGTGTTTATTATGCTAACGAAATTGATAAGAAAAGTGGACAGGTTAAGTATACAGGTCAGGTAATCCCAACACGTGGTGCTTGGATTGAATATGAAACTGGTTCAAGAGACGTTTGGTATGGTAAGTTAGACCGTTCTAAGAAGATTCCTATTACAACACTTTTACGTGCATTTGGTTTGTCTTCTAATGAACAAATTACCGCTTTATATGGTGAATCTCCATATATGACTGCCACATTTGAGAAGGATACTTCAACAAATAGTGAAGATGCTGCGGTTGAAGTTTATGCTAAGCTTCGTCAAGGTGAAAAAGTTCCAGTAGATGGTGCTCGTTCATTTATTGCTTCACGCTTATTTGAAGATCGCCGCTATGATCTTCAAAAGGTTGGTCGTTATAAGTATAATCTTAAGCTTGATGTTCTTGATCGTGCTAAGGGTCATGTTCTTAATAATGATATTATTGCTAATGATGATATTTTTGATGATGTAACAGGTGAACTTGCTTTTGCAAAGGGTGATGTCATTGCTCCAAAAGGAGCTACAATTGATGGTGAAGTTCTTGAAAATTTAAAGAAAGGTCGTCAAGCCTTCCGCCAGATTGTTGATCTTGGTGGCGTTTTAGGTCAAGAAAATCCTGAATGTGAAATTCTTGAATGTCTTGTTACTATCGGAGATACAACTAAGCTCGTTAAGATGATTGGTAATGACCAAAGAGAAGAATCTTTACATATCACATTATCTGATATTTTAGCTGCTACAAGTTATTATTTTAATCTATATGATGGTGTAGGTTCTCTTGATGATATTGACCATCTAGGAAATCGTCGTCTACGTTTAATTGGTGAACTTTTAAAGAACCAATTCCGCATTGGCTTCGCTCATCTTGAAAAGAATATTGTTGAGCGTATGTCAACTGTTGATATTCATGAGGCTACTCCTGAAAATTTAATTAATGTTAAACCGCTATCTTCTGCACTAAAGGAATTCTTTGGTTCATCGCAGTTATCTCAGTTCATGGATCAAATTAATCCTCTTGCTGAAATTACTCAAAAACGTCGTGTATCTGCATTAGGTACTGGTGGTATTGCCCGTGATCGTGCCGGTGTAGAGGTTCGTGACGTTCACAATTCACATTATGGTAGAATGTGCCCTATTGAGACACCAGAAGGTCCATCTTGTGGTCTTATTACATCTCTTGCAACATATGCTCGTGTGAATGACTTTGGTTTCATTGAAACTCCATATTTAGTTGCTAAAGTTGATGAAAATGGTAAGAAGTATATTTCTGAGGATATTGAATATCTATCAGCTGATAGAGAAAATGGTGTTGTAATTGCATCAGCTTCAACTAAGCTTGATGATGAAGGACATATCATTGAAGAAAAGGTTATTGGTCGTCGTGATGGTGAAACAGAAATCGTTTCTCCAGATTCAGTTGATTATATGGACGTTTCTCCAAAACAAGTAGTATCTGTTGCGGCTTCATGTATTCCATTCCTTGAGCACGACGATGCGACTCGTGCACTAATGGGTGCCAACATGCAACGTCAAGCTGTTCCAATTATTGCTCCTGAGGCTCCAATTGTAGGTACAGGTATGGAGTATTTTGCAGCTAAGGATTCTGGTTCTGCTTGTGTAGCTACTATGGGTGGTATCGTTGAATATGTAGATGCAAAGAAGATTGTTGTTCGTGAAGATGACGGAAATCTTCATACTTATAAGATGTATCAATTCTTACGTTCAAACTCATCTACAACAATTTGGCAACGTCCAATTGTTAAACCAGGTGAAAGAATTGATCGTGGCGATGTAATTGCTGATGGTCAGTCAATGCAAAATGGTGAATTAGCACTAGGACGTAATGTTCGTGTTGGTTTCATGACTTGGGAAGGATATAACTACGAGGACGCCGTTATTATGAACGAGCAGCTTGTAATTAATGATATTTATACTTCTGTACATATTGAAGAGTATACAATTGAATCTCGTGATACAAAGCTTGGAAAGGAAGAAATTACTCGTGATATTCCAGGTGTTGGTGAAGAGATGACTAAGTATCTTGATGAAAATGGTATAATTATACCTGGTACTGAAGTTAAAGAAGGAGATATTCTTGTTGGTAAGATTACTCCTAAGGGTCAAACTGACCCAACACCAGAGGAAAGATTATTACTTGCTATTTTCGGAGATAAGTCTCGTGATAGCCGTGATACATCATTAAAGGTTCCACATGGTGGTTCTGGTGTTGTTCAATCTGTTCAACACTTCTCTAAGAAAAATGGTGATGACCTTAATCCAGGCGTAAATGATGTTGTACGTGTATACATTATTCAAAAGCGTAAGATTGGTGTCGGAGATAAGATGTCAGGACGTCACGGAAATAAGGGTGTTATTTCTAATGTTCTTCCACAGGAGGATATGCCATATTCTTCAGATGGTCGTCCACTAGATATTGTTCTTAACCCACAAGGTGTACCTTCTCGTATGAACATTGGACAGGTACTTGAACTTCACCTAGGATTAGCTGCTAAGAAGCTTGGTGTTAAGATTGCAACTCCAGTATTTGATGGTCTTTCTTACGAAGACTTAATGGATATTATGAAGGAAGCAGATGTTCCAACTGATGGAAAAATCACCCTTTATGATGGACGTACTGGTGAACCATTTGAAAATAAGGTTAACGTTGGTATTATGTACTTTATCAAGCTAGACCACATGGTTGATGATAAACTACATGCTCGTTCAGTTGGACCTTATACTTTAGTTACACAACAACCAATGGGTGGTAAAGCTCAAAATGGTGGTCAACGTTTCGGAGAAATGGAAGTATGGGCACTAGAAGCCTATGGTGCTGCTCATACACTTCAAGAAATGCTTACTGTTAAATCAGATGACCTTGTTGGACGTAACAATGTCTTCCATGCAATTGTTGATGGAAGGCCTATCCCAGATGCAAGTATTCCTGAATCATTCAGAGTACTTGGCCGTGAGCTTCAGGCTTTAGGTATTCATGTTGAATTAATTTCTGAGGATGGAACAAATGAAATTAATAAATCAATCGTTGATGAAAATGATGATGACTATATTAGTAAATTCGGTATGTAAGGAGGGGCCAATTTTATGAGCAACAAATATAAATACATGCGTATTCGCCTTGCATCTCCAGAGGAAATCCTTTCTTGGAGTCATGGAGAAGTAAAGACTCATGAAACAATTAATTATCGTACACTTAAACCAGAGCCAGGTGGACTTTTCTGTGAAAAGATCTTCGGACCTACTAAGGATTATCAATGTGCTTGTGGTAAATCTAAGCGTAATGATGTTAAGGGTAAGGTTTGTGAAAAGTGTGGAGTAGAAATTACTTCATCTAAGGTACGTCGTGAGCGTATGGGTCACATTCGTCTTGCTAGCCCTGTAGTTCATACATGGTTTTTAAGAAACAGCCCTTCACGTCTTGCTATTTTACTAGATTTAAAGGCAAAGGATCTTGAAGAGGTTGTTTACCTTGCTTCTTATATTGTAATTAATCCTGGTAAAGTACCTGGACTTACAAAGAAGCAAATTCTTACTGAAGGAGAATATTCAGATTTTACTGAAAGATATCCTAAGCAATTTGAAGCTTTAACAGGTGCTGAGGCTGTTAAGAAGTTATTACAAGAGATTGATCTTAATAAAGAGGTAGAATCTTTACGTAAGAAGCTTAAGACTTCATCTAAGCAAAAACGTGATCGTGTTATTAAGCGTCTAGAAGTCGTAGAATCATTTAATAATTCAGATAATAAGCCTGAATGGATGGTACTCGATGTTCTTCCTGTTATTCCACCTGATTTACGTCCTATGGTTCAGCTTGATGGTGGACGTTTCGCTACAACTGACTTAAATGATTTATACCGTCGTATTTTAAACCGTAATAATCGTTTAAAGAGACAATATGAGCAAAATGCTCCTCATTTAATTGTAAAAAACGAAAAGCGTATGCTTCAAGAGGCTGTTGATGCTTTAATCGATAACTCTAAGCGTGGTAAGAAGGCTGCTGTTGAGAAGAATCATCATCTTAAGAGCTTATCTGACTTACTTCGTGGTAAGCAAGGACGCTTCCGTCAAAACCTACTTGGTAAGCGTGTTGACTATTCAGGTCGTTCTGTTATCGTTGTAGGTCCAAGCCTAAAGATGTACCAATGTGGTCTTCCAAAGGAAATGGCACTTACATTATTTAAGCCATTCGTTATTCGTCAATTAACTGAAAAGGGATTTGCAATTGGTGCTGCAAAGCGTCTTTGTGAGCGTCAAGATGACCAAGTATGGCCAATCCTTGAAAGTGTTATTCGCGAGCACCCAATTTTACTTAACCGTGCGCCTACTCTTCACAGACTTGGTATTCAAGCATTCGAACCAATTCTAATTGAAGGTAAAGCAATTCGTCTTCACCCTCTAGTATGTACAGCCTTCAATGCTGACTTCGATGGTGACCAGATGGCTGTTCACGTACCTCTATCTCAAGAGGCACAAGCAGAAGCTCGTCTTCTTATGATAGCTTCAAATAACATTTTAAACCCTAAGGATGGTAAACCCGTTGTTACACCTTCACAGGATATGATTCTAGGAAACTATTATCTATCTCTTGAACGTGCAGGTGAAAAGAACGAAGGTCATTTCTTTAAGGATTTTGATGAAGCTTATATGGCCTATAAGAATAACGAGGTTACTTTACATACTCGTGTATTCGTGGATCCAAAATCATATCCAACTAAAAAGTTTGCTGGTAAGGATTTAACAGGTAAGTATTTATTTACTACCGTTGGTAAGATGATTTTTAATACAATCTTACCAGATGAGTTCCCATATATTAATGAACCTACTAAATATAATTTACAAAATGAAACTCCAGATTGCTATTTCTTAGATGTAAAGAAGAACACTGTTGAGGAAATGCTTGCACGTCCTGAGACGGCACCATTCATCAAGAAGACTCTTTCTATGATTATTGCGGAAGTATTTGATCGTTTCAAAACAACTGAAACATCTATTATGCTTGACCGCCTAAAGGATCAAGGATTTAAGTATTCTACAATTTCAGGTATTTCTATTTCAATTGCTGATATTGAAGTTTATGAGCATAAGGAAGATGAAATTAAGGCTGCAGAGGCTAAGGTTGACCAAATTCATGAAATGTGTGATATGGGTCTTTTAACTGAAAAAGAACGTTATCAAAAGGTATGTGCTGTTTGGAGTAAGACTCGTGATAACATTGAATCTGGACTTTGGGATAATCTAAAACAAAAGAAGGATAACTCAATTTTCATGATGGCTGATTCTGGTTCCCGTGGATCTCGTTCTAACTTTGCTCAGCTTGCTGGTATGCGTGGTTTGATGGCTAATACTAATGGTCAGGCTATTGAGGTTCCTGTTAAGGCAAACTTCTTCCAAGGACTTAATGTATCAGAATTCTTCATTTCTTCCCATGGTTCTCGTAAAGGTTCTACCGATACAGCCTTAAAGACAGCTGAATCAGGTTATTTAACACGTCGTCTTGTCGACGTTTCACAAGATATTATTGTAACTTGTGAGGATTGTGGCTCTGAAAAGGGCTTCAAGATGGAAGACATTGTATCTGATGATGGTAAGGTTGTACTTGCTCTTGCAGATCGTCTTCTTGGTAGATATCTTGCAAAGGATATTGTAAATGAAGAAACTGGTGAGCTTTTAGCTCGTCGTAATGACTTTGTTGATGAGGCTTTAGCTAGTAAGCTTGATAAAGCAGGTATAAAGGTTGCATATATTCGTTCTAATCTTACATGTAATGCTAAATCAGGCGTATGTATGAAGTGTTATGGTCGTAACCTTGCAACTAACGAAATCGTTGAAGTTGGAGAAGCTGTTGGTGTAATTGCCGCTCAATCAATTGGTGAGCCAGGTACACAGTTAACCATGAGAACATTCCACAATGGTGGTGTTGCCTCTGGTGGCGATATTACACAAGGTCTTCCACGTGTTCAGGAACTTTTCGAGGCACGTAAGCCAAAAGGAAAGGCTACTCTTTCTGAAATTGATGGTATTGTTAAGGATATCCAAAAAACTAAAGCCGGTGTTGTTGTATCAATTGCTAATGCTATTGATCCTGAAGATGAGGATTTAGTTAAGAATTATACAGTTGAAGCTACTGCTGAATTAATCGTGAAGAAGGGCGATGCGATTAAGCGTGGTCAGAAACTAATGAAGGGTTCTATTCATCCAAAAGAGTTACTTCGTATTACAGATGCATATACAACTCAAAAGTATATTATTGAGGAAGTTCAAAAGGTATATCGTTCTCAAGGTGTAGAAATTTCTGATAAGCATATTGAAATTATTGTTCACCAAATGATGAGAAGATTATCTGTTGTTCAAGAAGGATGTTCAAATCTTCTTCCAGGCTTTGAAGTATCAGTTAACCAATTTAGAGAGGCTTGTCAAAATGCGATTAAGCAACAAGGTACATTGCCAATTGCTAAGCCATTAATTCTTGGTATTACTAAGGCTGCTCTTGGTAGTGATTCATTCTTATCTGCTTGTTCATTCCAGGAAACAACTCGTGTTCTTACAGATGCAGCAATTAAGGGTAAGAAAGATGATCTTGTAGGTCTTAAGGAAAATGTTATCATTGGTGGCTTAATTCCTGCTGGTACTGGTATTCTTGAAGAAACTTCATTTGAATGTGAGCATAAGCCATATGATCCTGAAGATGACCTTAATAATGAAGAATCAGAAGAGAACGTTAACTCAACGGAAGAGGCTGATGGTGAAAATCTAGAAGCTGAAGAAGAACAAGATGATTCTTATGTTGATGATACTTCTTCTGATTTAGCAAATGCTAATATTTAATAATTAATAAGTGAAGTGGTGTAATACCACTTCCTTTTTTTATTTGTAAATTAAATTGTTTTACTTTAGCGTGTATTTAACATATAATTAAATAAACGGAGGTGTTAAAATGTTTGAAGAGGAGCTTAAATATGTCCAAGATTATTTGATTTCTCATAATGGTGATAATTCCCCACGTATAAATGAAACATTTCGTCATCGGTCAAAGCATGTTAATAATGTATTTCGTTGGGCATTAAGAATATATAATGAATTAGATCATCTTTTACAAGCTAAGATTGACCAAAATGCCCTATATTTAGCGTGTATTTTTCATGATGTTGGCTATGGATCTGAGCATTTTCATAATTCACATCCCATTGAAGGAGCTGATATATGGAAAGAGTATGCTATTTCTCGACATTTTGATACGGAATTAATAGATTATGTTTACTATCTTATAAGAATGCATTCTAATAAAGAATTACTTCAAAATAAAAATACTCCTTTAGAGCTTGTTATATTAATGGAAGCTGATTGGTTAGATGAAGAAGGTGCAATGTCTATTTGCTGGGATTTAATAACGCTTGGGCATGAAAATCCTAAATCATATGATGAAGCTTTGAATAAGCTTGAAAAATATTCGGCACATATTTTAAATACAAATCCTTTAGTGACTACCCCTGGTAGAAAGTTTTGGTCAGAAAAGCAAACTTTAGTTGCTAATTTTATTAAGGAATTAAAATATGACTTATTCTTGTAATTAAATATATTAGTATTTTGACAGTTTAATAATTGTATTATATAATATAGTTAGATATAACTAACTGGAGGCTTTATTATGCAAATTATAATCGGAATTTTAATACCCTTTTTAGGTACCACCTTAGGTGCATTATTAGTATTTTTATTAAGAGGGAAGCTTAATACGAAAATTGAAAAAATGTTACTTGGTTTTGCAGCGGGAGTTATGCTTGCGGCTTCAATATGGTCTTTAATTGATCCGGCTATTTCGATGAGTGAAAATTTGGGAAAATTCGCTTTTTTACCAGCAGCTGTGGGATTTATGATTGGTATTTTGTTTATGTATTTATTGGATATTTTAGTTCCTCATACCCATATAAAGACTGACGAAGAAGAAGGTCTTAAAAGTAATTTAAAAAAGACTACTAAAATGATGTTTGCAGTAACATTACATAATATTCCTGAGGGAATGGCGGTAGGTGTTGTCCTTGCAGGAACATTGTATGGTAACAATATTTTAAGTATATCTTCGGCGTTAAGCTTATCAATAGGTATTGCTATCCAAAATTTTCCTGAAGGAGCTATTATTTCTCTTCCTTTATATCAAGAGGGAATGAGTAAGCCTCGTTCTTTTTTAATGGGAGTATTATCGGGTATTGTAGAACCAATTGCAGCAATAATTACTATTTTTTTAGTTAAGTATATTTCACCTGTACTTCCTTATGTTTTAGCTTTTGCGGCAGGTGCCATGATATATGTAGTTGTTGAAGAATTAATTCCTGAATTTCAAGCAAATGGACACTCTAATTTGGCTACGATAGCCTTGGCAATTGGTTTTGTTATGATGATGATTTTGGATGTTGCTTTATCATAAAAAAAGTGACATTAAGTTTAATATAAATTGACAAATTTAATATAATATGTTATATTCATTTTGCGAATTTATTATCAATTCTAATGGCAAAGCAGTAGTGATATTGTGACGCAAAACTAAAGGGTCTTATTCAAGATAGCCAGCTGCAACTAGGCTATCTTTTTTTATCTTTTAGGAGGTGGTATTATGAAGGCTAAGCTAATTAAGTCAGTGTTTTTTCTAAGCTTAACATTAATGCTATTTATTTCAACCTTATATGCTTGGTATATTTCTAATACTACAGTTTCTGCTGGTGATATTTCTGGAAGTGTTATGGAAGCTGAAGGTGGAGGACTTGAAATTACAGGCTCATCTTTAATTGGAGATTCTAATCTTATATATCCATATAAAGCCATTACCTTTAAGATGCGTGCAAATAAGCCTATTACAAAAATAATAATAGATTTTGATGTAACTAGTTCAAGTGAAGAGGCTTATAAATCTTTATATAAAAATAATCCCCAATATACCTATGGCAAATATATGTATGTCAAAAATGGCCATTCCTATAACTATGAGGTTAATGACAATAATAGAATTGATTTATTATGGCAATTATCTAAAGAAAATAATATAGAAGATTTTTTTACTGGCGAGCTCAATCTAAATGGGAATATAAGTACGCTTAATACAGAGAATAATAAAAAGTGTTTTACTAATTTGAATATTGCATCAGGGGATGAGTTTTCTTTAAATGTAATACTAGGCGATAAAGAAACTGAAAAATATCCAGGTTTAAAAGGCGACGGTTATAAAATCGAAGCGTCAAATTTTAATTGCTTTATGCTGGGTATGAAAATTAAATTGATTTTTACAGTAGAGGGGGCCTCTTTATGAAAAAGAAAAAAATAATTATAGCATCAATAATCATTTTTAGCATTTTGATTTTCTCTACAGCTGCATATGCAGTATATCAAGCTATATACCGAAAATATCCTGTTTCTATTCAAACAACTAATGTATCATTTATTTATAATGGTAAGACATATTTATCAGAAATAGGAACTGATAAAATCGATTTAAAAAAAGGAGTTCCTACAGATCTTGAAATGACGGTAGAAGCTTTAGGATCTGAAAAGCTAATTATTGATTATGAAATTACTTTTCAAGTAACAGAGACGGATTTATCAGATAATGTACAAAAGGAGCAATTACTTTCAAATGTAATTGACGTATACTATTTTAATGGCAATCGTTATGAGTATGTTGATAAATTAGCTAATATTTCAAAAATAACAAATAATCCTTTTCAAGGTAAATTAATAAGTAATGATAAACATAATATTAAACTAAGATTATTATATAGTAATGAAACCTTTGATGATTATGATAAAAAGGCTTTAGAAAGAAAAGTTACTATTACAACAGATGCTAGTGCAGCTATTAGTACATCACAAACAAATTATAAGTTTGTAGGAAGTGAACAAGAGTTAAAGTCAGCTTTAACAAGCAATACTTCTTCTTTAATATATTTAACAAGTGATATAGAATTAACAAGTGATATTACAACTGACTATAAGCATGGCATTGATTTTAATGGACATACATTGACTCTAAACGGTAATATTATTTTTAATTATAACAAGCAAGAAAGCGATAGTGATACCTTTAAGGATAATTTATATATTGGTTCATCTAAAAAAAGTATCATTAAAGGGGAAGGTAAATTTGTAATTAATAGCAATGATATTATTCTAACAGATAATGATTTTTTAGATAAAATAACGTATGGAAGTATAGATGTATCTGATTCTTTAAGACAAATACTTAAGAGTAGGATGAATAATCTTAAAGAAGCGAAGGAATACGGAACTGGTGAAGAACTATCATTGCTAGATGGTTTATGGGGATATTCATCTTTAATTGATACTTTTAATAGTGATGTTTTAAAAATTGATAAAAGTAACAAAATAATTAAAATAAATGATTCAATATCAGCTACTGACTCATATAGTTATTATTTAACCATTAATGGAGTTCGCGTTTCTTGCCAGCTTCTTATAAAAGGAAATTCAATTGAAGCTATTTTTGAAAAGATTAAAGATAATATAAAAGGATATCGTGTTTCATCAACGATTAATTTAAAGGCTTATGATAATTCAACAGGAGCTCATATTGATTATTTGATTGATGATAAAAATAATGGTTCTATTTTAAATAGTAGAGGAATTTATCAAAAAGATGGTATTGGCTTTTTAACAAATATGGAAAAGCTTAATGTCATTAGGCCAACGATTAATTTAAAAATATCAAAGGGAAACGAAACTAAAAACTTTACCTTAAGTGGTGAAGATTCATTTATTCTTTTTCCTTTAAGTAATGAACAAATTTCTTCATTGCTTGTAAGCAATACTCCTTTAACATTTGTATCGGATGATACTTCTATGGAGTATGATGAAATCCTTACAAGCTTTAAGGAGAAGTTATCAAGTGTTAGTGTTTTAAGTATTTCGCTTACAGACACGAAATATAATGATTATTTAAATAAAGATACTAATAATAGAATTTCTTTTGTTGGACTTGCATCAAATGTAATTTATGATACATCATTTATAGCTAAAATAAATGTTACAATATCAGAAAACTATGAAATTGAATTAGGTGTTACAATTAATGTGACCCTTCTTGGTAAAGAGTCATATGTTACAAAATATGATATTAAAAACCGATTAAGTTCAAAATTTAACGAAAATGATTATATTAATGGTGCATCTTATACATTTAATGCCTATGGAGCTTTAGCTCCTACGGTTGGGGGAAATAAAAAAATAATTTATATTAAATATAATATTTCAGATGAAGCCAAAGAATATGTTTCAATAACATATAGCTATATTACTAATTCCCAAATCGAATCACAAGTTGCTTATTTTATTAAAAATGGTGAAGTATATAAATTTATTGATATCGATGAGACAGAATATAAAATTGCTAGCTTAGATGGTAAAAGCATATTATTTGCTAAGATAACGGATCCTGACTTTAGCGGTATAAGGTATCAAATAAGTAGTGATACCGCCACAATTAATACTTCTGGTGAATATGCAATTGCATATAGTTATGCATGCATTGTTAATATTTTAAGTAACAAGGTTCCTCAGGATGAAGTAACAAATGTTAATGTAAAGGCAGAATTATATGAAATAATTGATTTTACGGGTGATATCTATAATGATTTAACCTATAGTTATTCATTTCCTGTTGAGGGAATTATACACTATGGCACAGAAGAAGGAAATATTAAAAATATCTTATTTTATAACGCCTTAATTGATTGCTTCGATAGTAATGCTGACAAAATGATTACCTATAGTGAAGCTCACGCATCATTTGATAAGGTTAAAGAAAACTTAGAAAAGAAAGGCTTATTATCAAAATATATTGGAAAAGATACAACCTATAATCTTGAATATTTGAGGTTTGATTCTATAAAAATTGATTATCTTGATGGAATTGAAAACTTTAGCAATATTTCAGGAATATCTTTAAATTCTTGTGGTTTTACAGATTTAAACAAATTAAGAAAATTACATAATTTAGCCTATTTATCAGCTATAAATAATACTATCACTAATATTGAACCTTTAAATTTACTAGATAATTTAATTTATTTAAATTTAGCAAGTAATAGTATAACAAGTATTTCAGATATTGCTTATTTAAGCGGTCTTCAATATATTAATTTTGATAGTAATAAAATAATTGATTTTGAAGCTTTAGGCAATATGACAACGATTAAAGAATTGTATTTGAGAAATATGACTAAAAATGGTACAGAATTTCCAAATGATTTTAGCATTGCTTATCAGCTTACTTTGGTAATGGTAAATTGTGTTAGTGATAATAAATATCCAACGATAAAAACAGGAAATGGCACTGGGGTTGTATTTAGTCCAAGTGATTCTGGTAAAATTGCTGTCAAGGTCTTAGAGCAGTTAGAAAAAATTAATCGCGTTTCGCAAATTTTATATCTTCCAACATCATATATTGATACTGATGGTAAATCGCATACAATATCGTGGTCAACAAGTAATTATAAAGTAATTAGTATTACTAATGAAACTGATAATTACGGTTGCCAAAAATATACGATTACGAGCCCCGTAATTGACGTTCCTATGGATATAATTGCGCAAGTTGATGGTGAGTCATTCCAAAGAAAAATGCGTGTTACAGTTATAAAATCTGATAATAATCATATTTATTTATATTCTAATGGTGCATATTATGATTTGACTGTTAATCCGGATTTAATTCCTGATGCTAGCTTTTTAAATGCTATTTTTACAACCTTCAATCAGGATTCAACATCTGATATTACATTCACAGATTCTAAGGGTAATAATATTTCTACTAATGAAAAATATGTGATTTCAAAAAAGGATTATGAATATGCAATATCTTCAGAATTTATTTCAAGTATTGATTGGTCAAATTATGGAATAGAATCTCTTGTTGGTATGGAATATATCGCTCCATATTTTTCTACAGGAAGTGGAAGTGCTAAATCGTTAAACTTAGAAGGAAATAGTCTTCAAAGCCTAGAAAAATTAAAGCTTCTTACGGAAATTCAAGAATTACGTCTGGGTGGAAGACAATATGATTTTAACGAGCTTTTAAATGTAGAAGAACAAGATACAGGAACATCTATAACAACATCACTTAAATTATCTAAATTATATGTATATAAATGCTATTCACTTGATAATGATGAAATATTAAATGGATTATTTAAATTTTATTATTATTCAGAAACTAAGGTTAGTATCTATTTAGCAGATGATTCGACTGTATGGGATCCATATAATAATCTTTTAAGAAAGAAAATGTCTTTTTTACCATCAGTAGTGACATTCAGTAATTTAGGCTCAATTGATATATTTAATACAAAGGGAATTTTCACATCTTCAAGCGGAATTGGCATTGATTTTTATGGGATTACTCATACTTTTAGTGTTTCTAATCCAAAAATATATACAAGATTTGCAAATATAGCCTGGAATGCATATAATGATTTCTTCGAAATAAATAATGGACAACTTAAATATAAAAAATTATTAGCGTCAAATGAAACTTCATATTTGATTTCTACTTTAACATATTCTAACAGTAAGGGAATATACTTATCATATGAATATATTATTCAAATAAATTGTGAGGATTTATCTAAAAATATAGTTGTAGTAGATAATAGTGAAAACTCTATTCTACCTGATGGTCGTAAAGAAGTAGAACTATCAGATATGTTTGGCTCTAAGGAGCTTAAAGAAACAATTTTGACTAATTTATATAATAGTTTTACTGATTCTAATAAGGTAGCTTCAAAGGAATCTTTAACTGATACAAATTATGCTTATATTGATGGAGTATATTATATATCATTAACTAGATTACAAAGTATTGAATTTAATGGCACTTATAGGTTTACAAGTATGACATCAAATGATAAAAATTTCCTATATGGCTTAAGGTATTTACCAAATTTAAAGTCAATTTATGTCACAATGGATTTTAATGCTTTAGATGGAAAGGATTTAGTTAACCTTGAAAGTATTAGTGTTAAATGGTCTTATGTAGATTTCAGTAATTTAACAACAACTCTTGAAAAATTAAAAACACTATCGATTACCAGTTTTAATGGTTTTGTAATAAATAAAGACATTGGTAAGTTTATGCCTAACTTAGCATCATTAACGATAAATGGAACGGATAATTCTAGTCGAGCTTATGAATATTTTGATTTAAATCATTTAAGATATTTTATTTATAATAATAAGACGTCTATTAATTACATTTACTTAAATAAAGTTACCTATAATAATGGTTCTAATCCAGGATTTTCTAATCCTCAAACAAGAATTTTAATTGATTTAAGAAATGCATATAAAGCAACAATTTCAACTAACTATGTTGAACCAAGTTACTATATTGGTACACCAACATCAAATAGTTTTTCTAACTATACAAAGCTTCAATTTAAGCTAGATGATAGTGGTAATGTTGAATACGTTTATCTTGATTCAAATACAAAATGGTCTGCAAGTGGTGCAGCTGCAAGTAATACAACTATTGATGAAAGTGCAAGTACAACATTTGAAAATAAATTATTTAATAATATGAAATATTATGATTTAGGACTTAAGGTTGCTGGTAAATATTGGTCAGAACTAGATAGTACAAAAAAGACAACTTTAACTAAGGGTACGACTTTAACTTTTCCTACAAAGTCAGGTAAGATTTTGTTTGGTGTTAGTGATGATGATACATCTATTTCAAAGAATAATTATAATATTGACTGGTATATGTGGAAAATGGTGGGGAACACACTTACTTCTAAACAAAAACTAAATGAAACAAATGGTGAAGATTTAAGCTACTCATGTGATGAAGATGCATATTTAGTATTAGTTGGTATTTTAAAGGATAAATATTTCTTTATTTATCAATTTGTAATTGGCAATGGTGATGGCATATATAGTCAGTTTAAAAATGATAATTTACGTCTATGGGCTTTTGTAAATACAGAAATTTCTTCAAGCGATACTTTAACGCTTAATAATATTACAATGGAAACTTATATAAGTACACTAATGTCTAAGTCATATACATGGAAATCTAGTTACGATAGTAATATTTCTATTTCAAATATTGATGATTTATCAAATGAGGCTATAAAAAATCATTTAAGTTCTAAATTAACTTCAAGGATTAAAACTTTGAATTTGTCTTCTACAAAATTCTTGGATTTTAGTTTTTTTGAGGAATTAACCAATTTAGAAACAATTAATGCTTCAGGATCTAGCTTTAATCTTAATAATCTTAGGAACTTTACTAAACTTAAAAAGTTAGATGTATCATATAATTTGTATATTAACCCTAATATTATTAAAACATTGCCAATAACTATTCAAGAATTACAACTTTCGGGAACTAAATGCGATTATACATTGGATACATTCTTAAATTTACAAGAATGGTTTAATACTAATCCATCTACAAGCTTTGCATTAAATGTAAATTATGTAACACAAACAATATCGAAGGAAATTGTGGATAACTTTATAAGTAATCTTAAGACTTATCAAAGTAAGGAATATGATATTACATATCAAAGTGATCCGTTCCATGCTTTATATGAAAGTGGTAATTTATCAATTGGTACTACATATAATATATCTTGGTCATATTATAAGCAGTTTCAAACTACAATTGACAATCAGCCTTTTATTTCAACGGCAGGTGTGTCTGTAAATGTTTTATGGACACAAAATGGTACAGTCTTTTCAAATATTTCGGTTCCGTTTAAGTTTAAGGGAACATCTTCTGATGCAAAGAAATTTGCATCAAGTAAGAATAGCTCAGGCTTTACTATTGATGAGCTAAATTATGAAATTATTGCCTATGCAATTTCTAAAGGTGCATTTAGCTATGATTCATCAAGTAATATGTTTTTCTTAAATAATAATGTTGAAATTTATTGGGATGAATCGCTTTTTAAAGTATTAACTTCTAAAAATTTTGATAACTTTGAAATTAAAATTGAAAATGGAATGTATAAGCTATACTTACCAAAGATTAATTCTAAAGAAACTTGCTTTATAGGATTAAAATTAGAACAAAAGTATTATAATTTGTATAAGATTGAAGATTTTAAACCAACATATGATACGCCAACAGATACAAGCTTTGAATCAAAAAGTTTTATTGATTTAGTTGAAAATATTAAATTTGATTTTGATGATTTAAACTATGAATATTATAATGAAAATATTGGTGAGAACAAGGTTTATTTAGAAGTTCAAATGCCTAAGTATATTTTTATTGGTGGAGTTGCGTATAAAATTTCCATTACTCCTGAAAAAGAAAATTATAGTAATTTAGTAAAAAATAGTGATACAGAAAAATCGAGCATTATTCTTGATTCGGAAGAACTTGTTAATAATAATCTTTTAGAAGAAGCTACTAAAGTAACTATTAAATTTCAGTTATATATAATTAGTAGTGATCAGATGGTAAAACTTGGAAAAGGAACAAATGTTATTTCAATTTCTATTTATCACGGTCAATCAACAGATATCTTAATTGATTCTTATGATTTATATGTTGAGGCTGAAAATGATACAAAAGGTTATTATATAACTTATGGTTCAACGGCAGAAAAAAAATATTTTACAAATGTTATTAGAGTTAATAAAGTTAGTGATACACGTTATGATTTAGATTCTAATGGAACTACTTATCTTGTTAGAGGTAGTGAGATATTTGATTCGGGACGTTTTCAGTATTCGTTAATTCAAAAGTTTGTTAATAATCTTCTTTATGAATCATCATCAAGTACGCATATCATCGGAACTGTAATTTCAACAAGTAAAAGATTAAGCACAACCAATCTTTCTATTTCAAGATCTGATGGTCAATCAGATGCTATTTCTTCAATTGAAGGAATTCAAATATTTTATAACCTACAAAAGTTTGACTTTACAGGTGGTATTTTCCAAAGCCTGAAACCGTTAAGAAGCTTAAAATTAATATATTTTTATTATCGTACAACTGATACTAATACTTATACAATGGTTGAAGATTTTTCTCCTTTACTTGAAGGATCAGCTGATACCTTAAAGGAATTCCAATATGCATCAAGATCAAATACCTTTGTAAATGATTTCTCATTCTTATTAAATTTTAATCATTTAAAAACTGTTTATATGTTTAGTACTTCTGTAAATGGATGCGATAATAAAGCTTATAAATATATGAATTTAGCTAATTTTGCTTATTTAGTAGATTCACTAAATAATAAAGGTGTTGAGGTTGTTGTTAAAAAAAGTATTTTAGGCAGTAATCCTTATATTGAAACGGATGCAGTTAAACATTCAAATAGTGATGAATATACAGTAAAGGTTAAAACTGAATATAAGGAAGCCATAAGACTTTTAGGCTTATATGAAACTTCATCAATATATGATTTAAGTCCCACAATGGTTAATAATCATATGCTTAATATTAGTAAAGACAGTACAAACGCTAATGGTAATTTTGTTTATCTACCAGCTACTTTAAATGATAGTGGAAAACTATATTTAATTGACTATATAAGTGAATCTGCATCGCTTTATAATATTTCTTATGTCTTAAAAACAGCAACAGGTGAAGAAGTATTATCTGCAGCTGAAGCTGAATCTTTAATTAAAACATCTGATTTTTATTCTAATCAGCTTAGCAAGACAAGCGTTTTATATGTTAAAATAGAAGTAGCTTCAAAAGCGGTTCAAAATGTATTATTTAAAAATTGTGGATATTTAAAGCTAAATATGCGTGTTTTAGTAGGTACAGGTGAAAATAAATATTATACAGAAAGAACTTTAACACTTAATTTTATTTAAGAAGGAGGTGCATTTTAAGTGAAAAAGAAAATGTTAATCTTATTATCTTTAATTGGATTATTTTTAGTTGGTGGTTTTATAGTTTTAGCCGCTACAGTTAAAATTGAATATAAATATAACTCAAGCTTAGATGCACCGACCTTTGATTATACATTAAGTGGAAGTGATCTAAGTATTGTAAAAAATGATAAGATATCAGATAACTCTACAATTGACCTTATTTTACCAAATGATATTAGAATTACGAACGAAGAGGCAGCATCAATATCATCTACTAAATATAATGTTTATACTAACTTAGCAATTAGTAATACTTACACTTTAAGTGCTGTACCATCTAATGTATCTATATTTGCAAACAATATTGTATATTCAGATAATACAAATACTATATATCAAAATGATTATATTTTTTCACTTGCAATGCTTGAAGAGGTAAATTATAGTAAATACTATAATAATTTATTTGATTATTTTGAAAATAAGAATAAAGAATACACTCAAGTATTGATATTTATTGACGATGTTAGTATTGATACCGAGTATTCCATTACTAGACCAATATCATTAGATGTTTTACAAAATGTAGAATTAACCCTTAATGCTGATTTTAATATTTTAAATACTCACGCAGGTAATTATTATTTAAATAATAATGGAACAATTACGTCTAATAAAAAGGCTAAAATTAATTTGACATCTTCTAAAGCTTCTTATTTAATTAACGATAATATTAAGACTTTTATAAATAGTAATATAGAAGCTAGTGCTTCGGATGCTCAAAACTTTATATTAGATTATATTCCTAATTATTTGGTCAAAGATATTTACCTTCCTAAGTCTTATATGTCATCTAATATTACTTTTAGTTACGAAATAGGAAAAGATGAAAATAAAAAAGAAGAATTTACAGGAAGCGTTAGTGATAGAAATGGTAAATATACCGTGTATATTACTATTTTAGAAGGTGAAAAAGAAGTACCTGCAACAAAGAATATTATAATAGGAAATACGGATGAATGCCTTGCGATGGTATTAAATAATGAATTAAATGATACCAATTCATTTAAGGATTATGATTTGTTGAATCTAATTAATTCTTTAAATATTAAAAGGGATTTGTCTTTAAAATTAGATAATGCCTATTTTGTATATAACAGTGTTAATTCAAATCAAAACATAAGTCTTAAATATGATAAAGTAAATGACAAGTTTAAACTTGATGATATAGTTATAAACAGTCTTGTAATTAGAAGAAGATTATCATCATCTAATTTTTTTAATATAACTATTGGTAATACAAGTGAAACTATCTATTTATCAGATATTACAAAAGATGAAAAGATATCCTATTTGAAGGATTATCTTCATACTTATGTAGTAACGAAAACTAATTTACCATATGATATCATTTATGTGAATAATAGTAAAACCTATTTAGGAACTACTGTGTTGTTTGATGGCCTCTTATTTGATAATTTAAATTATAAGATATTAGATTCATCAGCAAAAGAATACACTGGTACAGATTTTGATAATACTAAAGGTTCAATAACCTTTAAAAATCCAGAGGATAATTTTGATACGCTTTATTTAACATATTTTGATGGCGTTGAAGAGTTATTTACTGTTGATATTAAAAGATCTTTAAATGGTAGTTCGGGTGAAAATAGCGATTTCGAAAGTAATAATCCCTTCGATATTTTATTTACTGATGAAACAAATTGGCTAAAAACAAATACGTTTGAAATGCCTGCAAACTATAGTGAATTTTATGCTAATATTTCTATTATATCAATAAATGGCATAAGCTACAATTATAATTTATATACTGAAGATATGAATGTAAGAGGAACTAGTTATAAGGTTAAAACGCATAATATGATATCTATTACTAAAGATAAAGTTTTAGGTACAACAAATTACGCTAAAAAAATTAGTATTGTAATTGATCCTAATTATATTCCAAGTACAAATTCGATTGTATCAATTAGGTGTGAACTCTATAATAATGGGGATGGTGCTAAAACAGTAACAGCGATTCATAATTATACACTTACAATTCCTGGAATTTTAAAATGTGGAGAAACGTTTAATAGTACAAGTAATTATTCACCAGTTATATTTAATGATAGTACCTTTTATGAGAAAATTATTACCTATTTAAAAAAAGAAAATTTGAATGATTATTACCAAGAGACTAATGGAATAAATTATATACTTTCAAGCTTTAAATATCTTGAAAAATTTGATTTGGGTATTAAAAGTAGTGATGAATTAGATGTTTCAGGTATTGAAATGTTAACTAATGCTACAAGTATTGTTCTTGATAATATCAATCTTAAAGATTTAAGTCCTTTTATGTATTTTACATCGGATTCTTTAAAAACATTAAGCTTAAAGAATTGTTCCATAACATCAACTAAGCTTAAAAATGAAGCTAAGGAATCATATTTGTATTCTCTTGAGCTTGAAAATCTTGATTTATCAAATAACGATTTGAGCTTGATTGATTCTTTTTCACATATGTTCTTTAGAACTATTACAACGCTTAATTTAAATAATACGAAGCTTACAACTATTGTAGGACTTGATGATATTATTAGTATTGAGACTTTATATATAAGAAATAATAAGATTGATAATTTTGAAGCATTAAAATATTTGAAAAATCTTAAAGCTGTATATCTTGAGGGAAATGAAAATACAAGTAATTATTATGGTACTAATGGACTAATTAATCAATGTGTATATTATTGGATGCTTAAAACTAATAAAACAAACATTTATCTAACTGATTCATCACTTTATACTATAAATACTAATCTTGAACCTTTGATTTTAGCTCTTAATGCCTTTGTAATTCCTACTAAAATAGGAAGTGAGGAAATGAAATATTTAAAAGAGAAATTTGAAGGATTTAGTACATCATCCATTAATTTTAAAATTAGTAAGTTTGAATCAGGAAAATTAATTATCAAAGCCAGTAAAACTAGTGATGATTCTCTTGTGGCATATCGCGAATTTTATTATGAGGAGTCCTAGATATGGAAAATAAAAAAATATATTTAATTATTAGTATCTCAATATTATCTATATTATTAATAAGCCTTGCTGTTACATTTGCATGGTTTTTACCTAAAACTAATACTAGTATTATTCAATCTGGTGATATCGAAGTTGATATTAAAGGCTATGTGAATCAAACTGAAGGAGAAGAAAAAAGTAATTGTGAAGGATATCCTAAGAAGCTATCTAATGATGAAAGCATAAAAATTAATTTTGAATTTTTTGACAATATCTTAACATTCGCTTTTGTGATTGAAAATAAATCTAAAGTTGATGTAGATCTTGAACTTAAACTGTCTGATTTTTCAAAATATATTTTTGAATCATATGCAAACGAAGTTAGTGAAACTTTAAAAAAAGAAGCTTTAAAATACAATTCGAAATTTTTCCTTTATTTTGATAAAGCTAAGATTGTTGAGGGTAATGATATAGCTGAAGAAACAAATATTAATTTTAATAATATTACAAATGATAGAAAGGAAAATGATCTTAATTTTGTATTCCCCTCTTTTAAATGTGATGATTCAACATCATATTTATGGAAATATTCATATAATAATACCTTTTTAAAGTTTAACATTAGTGCAGGAAAAGTTGTTACGGTATATTTTTCATTAAAGAACTCTCAATCTTCAGTTTCGATTAAAAATGATTATTTAAATTGGCTTAATGATTATGGCGTGAATTATATTAAAGATATAAAAAATGTTGAAGATGTCCTTGCAAGCAACTTTTTGAATTTTGAAAACTTAATGCAGGACAACGTAAAAGCGATAAAAGAATATATTGGAGAAATGGGAGCCTCTGTTTCTCAAGCAAGACAAGATTCAGAAGATAAGCTGAGTGCAAAATTGGCAAATATTGAGGTTTTAAACCATGCGTTTGAAACTTCTGTATTATCTGTAAACGATAGAATTCGCCAGGTTGCAGAAGCTGTTAATGTGCTTGATACAACTGAAATTGATGCCGAACTAAAGGAAATCGCAGGTAATATATCGTTCGATTGTAAAAATATTATTGAAAAAATTGATATTGTAAGCGCCCAAAATGATGAATTTTCAAAAGTAGTTGCAAGTATATTTGATGTTTTACCTAAAAAAACGGATGTAGAAGCTGTTAGTGATGCAGTTAAAGCGATTGAAATTCCTGATTATTCATATGATTTGGAACAACTTTCTTCCAAAGTAGATGATTTATCTACATTGTTTGAAAGTGCTTCGGGTAGTAATTACGCTGATTTGGCAGAAAAGTTGGGAGAAATCAAAGATAGCTTTGACGAAACTGCAAAAAATAACTCTGAAAATATATTAAGTGAAATTCAAGCGTTGAAATCTCAATTAGGTTTAGATTTAGATTTGCATAGCGCTGCAAGAAAAGAATATTTTGAGAAAATAAGTACAGATTTGTCGGCTTTAGCGGAAAATATTAGTGTTTTGCAAGAAATTTCAGGACAAAAAATGCAAGAAACATTAGATAAAATTTCTGCAGATATTCAAATTGCAAGCTCAAAAATTTCTGATGATATTAATGTTGGAACAAAATCAAATTTTGATGATTTGAATATAGCACTTGCAAATTTGATAAGTGAAATCAGTGGTATAAATTCGGTTATTGCTGAAAAAGCAGAAAATACTTCTCAAAACGTTTCTACAGCATTTGCGAGTGTAAAATTGTCGCTGGAAAATGTGATGATTGCATTTAATTCTTTGAACGATACATTGAAAAACAGTTCAGATAGTAATGCAGAAACAATTCTTGCAAATATTGATGAGCTTTGTGGAAAAGTTGATGAGCTAAAAACAGAATTAGACTCGGTAACAACAGAATATTCCGGAAAAGTTACAGCATCAATTAACGATATTTCTGAAAAGTTGGATGCTTTGTCTGACGATATTTCTACAGAATTCAGAAATCAGTTTGCGGATTTTAAAACAGAATTTTCAAAAATGTCTGAAAATATTGATTTGCTAAACAGTGAATACTCTAATCAAGTTAGTGACTTGAAAGATGCTCAAACTGCTGGAATTGCGGAAGTTACAACTAATATTTCTGAATTCAAATCTCATGTTGATGAAATTGTTGAAAGTTTGAGAGATTATATTGCAGAACTGAATGTGTCTGCAAAATCCACAAAATCTCTTGTAGATAGTAAATTTTCTGAAAAATTAATTGGAATAGAAACAGCAGGAA
>OIZF01000503.1_pt1 | contig 26927 bp, 8 predicted proteins | sample 1588471 | NCBI WGS metagenome assembly OIZF01 (sample SAMN03283279) | human gut metagenome | biome: human-associated habitat; material: feces | host: Homo sapiens | place: Peru | collected 2012
AGCTTCTACTAAATCATCTAAATTTTCAAATTCAGCATTTAATAACTTTTCTTCAGTATTTAACAAGAACATCACCCCTTTGCTTATTTGTTTTATTATACCATTAAGGAGACTTTATTTGTTAAATAAAAGAGACATTATTCGATAAAATCTAAATATTAATAATCGAGCAAAAGTTATCTATGAAACGATGAAAAAGTTTGATTCTTGCATTTTTATTGAATATCTTCATCAAACAACACACGAGCATTACTTAGATTTAGATCATCTACATGATTGATCATTCCTTGATGATATCTTTTCTGATTAATATTACGATAGCTTACAATATTAAAATGCACTTTTTCATCCATACCAATAACAACAAAATTTTGATTTTGTTCATTCTCTGTATTTTCCATTGCTTTAAAAACATAAACATACTGAAAGCATTGTTTTAATGTCAGAACGATATCTTTTAAATTTTGACTATACTTTCCTACTAAAGAACCTATTACATTTGTCATATACATTCCATTTGGATTTAAGGATTCCTTTATTCTTTTTATTGCTTCAATAGAATGAAGAGATAAAACCAAATTTTCCCCTAAAAATACATCACTTAAAATAACATCATATTTTTTCAAATTTCTATCAAGATAATTTCTTCCATCTTCAAAATAACAATGTAATCTTGTTTGTTGTGGGTCATATTGTTGGATTGTTTCTTCTAAAAAGAAATGCTTTTTAGAGATTTCATAAAGAATAGAATTAATTTCAACTACAGCAATATTTCCAGAATAGTGCGATAAAAAATATTTAGGGAATTGGAATCCTCCTCCGCCTATTAATAAAACATCTTTAATTATTCTATTTTGTAAATAATTCTCATCAAACATTAATTTAAATAAATCTAAATAGGCAAATAATAATTCATTTTGTAAATCTTTTTCAATATAAGTTGCTGACTCCATTCCACCATCAATATCTAAAACTTTTATTCGCTGTGACCCAAGTAGATTGTAACTGATTGTAATATGTCCATAAGGGCTATCTATTTCAATGACTTCATCATAATTATTCATTTTGTTTATCATCCTTTTCAATAATTTTTTATTTCAAAATTTATATACTTGAACAAAACCTTCTTGATATAAATGAAGAGTTATTTTCAATAAGTAAAGAAATCTCTTTTTAAATTGGATTTTGAATATTGTGATGAAGAATCTAACTTCTTTAAGAAACATTTACACATGATATTTTAGCTTTAGCAAAACTATATTTAGTATATATCTAAAAACTTAAATGATTTTTATATCATAATTTATTCAAAGTTAATAATTCCACTAAATCAAAATCATCATAATAATACAATCTGCATATACTTTCATCATTATTTTTCTTTTATATCTTCATTAAGCTTATATTTTACAATCAGCGCATCTACTGTCTCCTCAGGATATTTTCCTTCCATCTTAAATTCATTTTCTAAGACATTATAAATACGATGATAATAAATATAATCTTTAAAAATATCATTCATATAATAATTTTTATGAGCTAAAGCATATTCTTTAGAGTCATCCATAACATTGTCATCATCATCTGTAAAAACCAATCTATCAAAAATATTTTCAACAGTATCTGATAACTCAATAGACAATACATTATCTTCAAAAACAATATCATAAAAATCATTAAAGAATGCAATTGGTGTAATTGCTACAACAACATGATCTTTATTTTTTAATAATCTTTTTCGATGTTTTGCACGTCGTTGATCCCTATCCTCTAGATTCTTATAGCGATTTATAAAACCAATATTCGTTGTATGATAATATTTACGAATTTCTTCATCCATATCATAGAATTGATAATTAAGCCTTTTCGCAAGCAGCTTTCCTACTGTTGTTTTTCTTACATTAGATATTCCAAATAATAAGATAATCATTTAACTTCTCCCTTCACTTTTGATTAATTCATTTCTATCAAATTTGAAATATTAATTATAGATATTATTACTTATTCAACACAATCAATTAATAATTACACTATATTCTTCACGATTACAATATATTCAACTTTTTATAATTCAAAGTCAATTGTATTTTACAAGCTATACAAAAATATTCTTTAAAATCAAATATAAATACATTATATTTGCTTAATTCATTAAAAATAAGATTCTAAATCACAGTTAGAAATACATATACTTACCTGTTTTCTTAAATATAAATATACAAGAATAATAAATACTCAATATTTATATTATTCAAATTTTTTTAACTTTTTTAAATAACAAAAGGACATATTTGCCCTTTTATAACTATTTTATTGAATAATCCTTAAAACATCTTCTTCACTTGTAATATTAAATATATTACGTGTTAATATATTTAGTTTTTCTAATGTTGCATCGGTTAGTTTTAATTCTAGATTATTTGAAATATTTCCTAGTTTGATTTCTAATTGTTCTTTTAGCGTACTTCTCTTTTCTTCAAGTTTTCCTTCACTTCTACCTTCATTTCTAAATCCTTCTGCCATTCTTTCCATTCCTTCACACATATCGATTTCATCTCCTTCTGGTAAGTCTTTGATTAAATCTAAACTTCCTGTAATAATTGCTGCATAAATAAAGTTATTTCTATTCATCTTTATTCTTCGATGCAACTTATCATAGTTTCCCTTATACATGTTCTGTATCGCTTCGATAAAGTAACGTGTTTGTTTATCTTTGATTTTACTCGTATCGATGTCTTTAACATCTACCAAATAGATTTTCCAATCATTAAAATAAGGTTTTAATTCTTTGGGTATTTCTAAATAATCACTTAATTTTAAAGGTCCTTCCCATTTCCTTGAGCCTGTATAGAAAACAACCATAAACTGTGGAACGAGTCTTTTGTTTTTTAACTGTTTTAAATATTCCAACATTTCATAGATTCCACAGCGAATCACCATTTCTACATCAATCGTACTTTGATGTTCGATACCAAAAAGACAATAGATTCCATTGACATCGGTTTTGACGACAATATCCCTTCTTCTTTTTTTATCTTCTACGCTTTTTGTATCATTGATAATAAATGAGGTATCATTTTCATAACGGACAAGTCTTTCAGGATGAATGAGTTGCTTTCCATCAAATAAAACAGCATTAGAAAAAGATGCAAAATGAATGTCATTACTGAAAAAGGTACGACAAGCACTATCAGGTGTTAAGTTATTTACTGTTATCAAATTCATTACCTACTTTCTTTTTTATTTGAGGTAACTTATCTAGATCTGTTACAAGTAAATTGTATCATGGTTCTTCTTTCATTTTGTCTCAAGTTTGTGTCAAATTTGCGAGTTTCCTAACCAAAACGACTTGACTTTTATAAAATATTTGTTCTTTTTCTACCATTATTTTATCTTTCTTCTTTTCTTTCTTCAATGGACGTTTAGTCCAAAAAAAGGAAATCTCCATAAGAGATTTCCTTCTAATCAATTACTGATCTTCATTGCTTTTTGTAGAAGTTATTTTCTTTTGTTTTTTACTTTTATATATATAGATACATAAAACGATTAACAAGAATAATACAATAATAATTTGAACAAGATAATGATTATATAACATAACTAGTGAATAAGAAATTGTTTGTAATGCATCTAATTGATGTGTTGCTCCATCAGCATCTTGATGTTCTTTAAATGAAACATCATCAATATTTTTCATATTTACATTCAAGCCTTCTCCTACTAAAGAGTCATCATTTACATCAAAGTAATTAAAGAAATTACTCTTTATAACTTCTAAAACATTATGTCCCTTTCCACCTTCAATAGTAATTGTTCCATTCATATAAGATTTATACTTATTATCTTTAGACCAATAAGCAAATACTTTTAAAATAAAGCGATCATTACCATTTCCTGCTTTAATGTTTAAGTTACCTAAAGAACTATATATTCTAAATAAGTTATTACCATTTCCTGCATTGATGATTACATTATGACTTGTACCTCTACTTAAATAGCCTTCATTTGTACGTGTCGCATAACGTGATTTATTTGTTATTACTCCAAAATAGAATTGATCATTATCATTTCCACTAGATACATTTGTATTTGCAAATGTATCAATAAATGTAAATTTGTTGTTTCCTCCAAGATCATCAATATTTAATTTTTTTATGCCTTTTGTTTTAACATCAATATTCATTTTATTATTAGAAATTTGAAGTCCATTTCTATCAATTGTATATTGATCATTTTTCTTAGATAAAACAAAACCTAATTTATTGACTTTATCAACTATCATTGTTGTTTTTCCAGTGTTCTTTGTAAGATCTACATCTAATTGGTTTTGACCTCCTTTACCATGAATAAAGATCGTTGCTTGATTATTTTGATCCAATATCATTTTAATCTTTTGTTGATAGTTATTTCCATTTAATACAAATGTATGTAAATAATCTTTCAATAAGATATCAAATTTTGAATCATTTTGATTTAATGCATTGATTGTTACGTTACCCATTAAATCACTAATAACAAGATTATTTTCTTTACCGGCATTGATGACTGTTTCTTTACTCTTAGCAGCAGATGAAAGATTTAATTTATCTTGTATTTTAATTGTTAATTGATCATTTGTTTGAATACTTCCATCTTTTAATTCCATTGAATTTGTTTCAATAGCAATCAAGTGTTGAGAAAGAATATGACCAATAACTTTTAATAAACCATTGGCTTTTATTTCTAAACCATTTGCTTGTAAATCACGAAGTATTAAATCTTTATTGTTATCAATAACCGTTTTGTTTGCTTTACCTTGTAAAGCAGAAACGAACATTGATAATTGTGCATCACCATCAATCGTATATTTGAGACTATCTGCATTAATAGAATATTGACGTGAAGTTACTTGTCCTCTATTTGTAAGTTCTATATTATTTGCTGAAAGATTTTGAATATACAAATTACCTTGATTATTAATGAATGCATTTCCTTGAATGATTGCATCTAAGAAACTTGTGACTAATTTAACATCCGCATTACCTTGACTATTTAAAGTCACTCTTGGTGATTGGATAAATCCTTTTATACCTTGAGCTTGAACACGAATATTTTGATTAGCTTGTACATCATTTCCAAGCAATTCTACAAAGCCCGCAATCGTCAAGTCAACAGTATTTCCTTTTGCTTTAACATGAGCACTTCGACTATTAGTAAGATAAACATCTTTACCACTTACATCAATTACATCACTTGTACTACTAAGATTAATAATACCACTTGCATTTACTGTAAGAATTGGTGATTGAATATTTGAACCTATCACATTTCCATTATTTAAAAGTTTTGTTGTATTAGCTACTTTTAAACTTTCAATAGTAAGATTACAATCATTTACCATATCTAAATTACTTGCTTGAATATCAATGATACCAATAGTTCCTTTAATAACTAAATTATTTGGAGTAACTACTTTTAATCTGGCAGTTCTAAGATAATCAGTAACAATTATATTACCTGTTAAATCAATTGATTGAGAAATATCTGCATTTTGTAAACGTATATTTTGACCAATAAGTTTTAATGTATTTCCTTTAATATTAGCAAGAGAAATATAACCTGTTTGAATCATAATATCATTTGCAATAATTGAATTAATAACAATTTCATTACCTACCATATCTAACTTATCAGAAAGAATATCTTCGACTGTTAAGTTATCTACCTTGATTGTTGTATCTTTGGCTTTGATTGTTTCAAGAGTTGCCTTTGTTCCATCAATACCTACTGTTGTTCCTGTAACTGTACCAACTTCAATATCTTTTCCATTGACAGCTAGATTTGTTGATTCAACTTTTTGTGATTTTAAGTGATCTGCTTTGATACTTGTATTTTCACCTTTGATTGTATCAACAAGAACTTCTTTTCCTTCGATATCTAATTTATCAGAAAGAATATCTTTGACTGTTAAGTTATCTACCCTGATTGTTGTATCTTTGGCTTTGATTGTTTCAATATTTGCCTTTGTTCCATCAATACCTACTGTTGTTCCTGTAACTGTACCAACTTCAATATCTTTTCCATTGACAGCTAGATTTGTTGATTCAACTTTTTGTGATTTTAAGTGATCTGCTTTGATACTTGTATTTTCACCTTTGATTGTATCAACAAGAACTTCTTTTCCTTCGATATCTAATTTATCAGAAAGAATATCTTTGACTGTTAAGTTATCTACCCTGATTGTTGTATCTTTGGCTTTGATTGTTTCAATATTTGCCTTTGTTCCTTGAAGATGAGTAATATCACTATTTAAATAATTAATATTCATATCTTCAGCAATTAAATCTAAATTCATTGATTCAATTGTATCTACTGAAATATTTTTTGCTTGAAGATAAATGTCATTTGCTTTTATTTCTTTAAAGTTTCCATTACCAAGGATTCCAGATAAATGATTATCAGCTAATAAATAAGCTGAATTTAATGTTTTATCTACGTTGTTTGTAAAATATAAATCTTTTGCTTGTACATTCAATGTATTGACATCCATTGTTACACTATATTCATTATTTCCAAAACGATTATTCGATGAAACTGTTAATTCATTAGCTGTTAAATGATAAGGTTGATTATTTGCTACAACTAAATCTTCAACATGAAGTTTAATGTTTCCATTTGTTGATATGTTTTCTAAGATAACATTTCCTAATGTTGCCTTGATTTGTCCTTGAGCATTCATTCTAACATTGACTTCTTTTGCGGGATTATTTGTAATTTCTATATTGCCTTCAACATCAACATCTAATCTATTTGTATCTGTTTTTAGATTATTAATTGATCCTGCACTTTGAATGTGAATACTTTCGGCTCCTAAATGATAGCCTGTTTGTAAGCTATTTCCTGTGACATCTCCTGTTGCTTGAATATCAACTGTATCTAACGCAGTTACTGATTCTAAGCTTATGTTTCCAACATCAAGTTTAATATCTTTTCCTGACATTTCTTTGATTGTTGTATCTTGTGCTTGTAAATCAATTGTTTCACCGACATCAAGTTTTTCTACATATAAATCACCATTTTGGTTCATGTAAACATTTTTAGCTGATTCTAAATCAAGTGTATTGATTTCTGTTTGAATCTTATGTTCACTTGTTCCAAATGTATTTACGTTTGCAGTTAACTTATTAGCTTTTATATGAAGTTCATCATTTTGTACTGTAACATCTTTTGCATTTAGATCAATGTTTCCATCTGTATAGATTTTTTCAATAACTGTATTTCCTAATATTACATTGATATCTTTTTTTGCTTCTAAGCTTACTGTGATATCTTTATCAAGATTGTTTATAAAATCAATCGTACCATCATTTACATAAATTTCAGCATTTTCAACATCACCATTTACAACTTGAACCTTCTTGCCTGCATTAATGATTAATTTTTTAGCTTTAATACTTCCATCTTCATCAATTGATTTAAAAGATTGTGGTGTCTTAATAGATAATGTTTCTTTTGCTTCAATCATATGTGCAATAATATCATCATTATTTTTAAGAGTAACATTTGTTCCTTTAATATTGTTGATATTTACTGACGAATCAACATGCTCAAATACGACATCTCCATTATTCGATACAAGTTGATCAACAATATAATCTTGACCATCGTCTGTATTCTTTAAGTTTGTTATATAAATATCGTTATTTGCAACTAAGCTAATACAATCTGTTTTTAAACGAATTGGCATTTCACTAGTTCCAAAGAATCCTCTAATATTTCCATTAAGCATTTGTGCTGTTAGAGAATTATTAGTTGATTGAATTGCTTGAACATTACCACCAATATTTAAAATGACTCTTTCATAAATATTAAGATCATCTAGTGTTAAATCTCCTTCTGTTGAAACAGATAAGTTTTTAGATAATAAATGATCAATAATGATTTCACCTGCAATCAATTGAATCCATCCATTTGTAGCTTCAATTATATCAATTATAAGTGTCTTATCTAAATTATTAGATATACAAATGTCTGAATCTCTAGAAACGATTAAATTGATAACATCAATGTTTGTCTTAATAGGTTGATCTAACGTTCCAAAACCACCTGTAATTTCAACTTTATCAAGAACTGGTGTTTCAAGATGATATCCTTCTCTTTCATCTCCTGTAACATTACCTGAAACCTTCATTTCAATTTTTTCTGTTGCTTTGATTGTACCTAAGCTTAAGTTTCCAACATCAAGTTTAATATCTTTTCCTGACATTTCTTTGATTGTTGTATCTTGTGCTTGTAAATCAATTGTTTCACCGACATCAAGTTTTTCTACATATAAATCACCATTTTGGTTCATGTAAACATTTTTAGCTGATTCTAAATCAAGTGTATTGATTTCTGTTTGAATCTTATGTTCACTTGTTCCAAATGTATTTACGTTTGCAGTTAACTTATTAGCTTTTATATGAAGTTCATCATTTTGTACTGTAACATCTTTTGCATTTAGATCAATGTTTCCATCTGTATAGATTTTTTCAATAACTGTATTTCCTAATATTACATTGATATCTTTTTTTGCTTGAAGATTTACCACAACATTTTTATCCACGTTATTGATTAATGTGATTGTTTTATCTGTTGTAGCTTCAAGTTTAGAAACATCTAATCTTAAATTCTTAATTTCTTGTTTTGCATGAAGATAAGCTTTATTCGCTAAGATATCATATGTTGTATCATTAAATGATTGAATAGAACCATTAATATTAATTGTTACTGTATTTGCTTTGATTGTTGAATCCTTTTCAAAAACAATACGTGTTTGTGTATCTGTAGAAATATCATTTAATACAAAGTTTTCTGCTTCATTTGTTCCTATAAAACGAATAAGACCTGAAATATATTTTATATTAGTATCTCTGTTTTTGATAACTTCTTTTAAAACATTTTCTTCTTTTTCAACAATAAGATCCTCATAGATATAATCACCATTACTATCTAAAATTGGATTTTTATTGTCATCTAATTTAATAATTTCATATATTTCTACTTTCTTTACTTTAACTACTTCGTAAGTCACATCTTCACTAGAGAAACCATCTGAAATTGTTGCACTTGGAATTGTGTATTCACAATTTCCAGTGATTACAAATTGTTCAATGATAAGTACTAATTCAGTTGTGTTGTCTTGTTCAAGATTGTCAACAATGTTATAAAGTTTAGCTACTAAATAAGCATTACTTCCTCTCAATGAAAGACGTGCTTCTTCATTTGTTCCATCTTGTGATGTGAAGAATACATTAAATGATTGATCTTTACTTCCCATATCTTTAAAGATTGCATCCATGCTTCCTACGATAAGTTCTGCTTGACTTGTTGTATAAGTGTTTCCTTTTGTATCAATGACTAATTTAGCGTTCGCTAAATGTATCTTTCCATTGAAATAAATATTTGAATTTTCTTTACTTGAAGTAATTGAAATAACAGTTTGTGCAACCGTTCCATCAAATTCTTCAGTAATTTTATAATCAGATTTTAATCCATTTCTTTCTTCATAACATTGAATTAAATAATCTGCATTTTCTATATTTGAACTATTTGTAAGATCTAAATCACCAATAAAAATATTATATGATGAATTATTTTCAATTGTAATATTAGATAATGTTGCCTTCTTTTTAATAACAAGTTTTCCTCTAAGAGTCCCTGTCGCTGAAATAATCTTACATGTTCCACTACTTAATGAACCTAATTGATCAAGATAAATATTATTTCCATCTTTACGATATTGAATTCCATCTGGTCCAGTAATATTTTCATTTTCATCAATCGTAATATGAATACCTGTAGATGTTCCATAAGAAAGTGTTCCTTCTAAATAAATATCTGAAGAAGAAGCAAAATTTCCTGAAACATTTTCTTTAACTTCACTACCTAGTATTTCTTTAACAATAATATCTTCTACAATCGTTACAAGTTTTGTAACAGTCTTAACAATCCATTTAACTAAATGATTTAATGGCCATGGTAACCATTTTGTAATCTTTTGTGTTACTTTTTCAACTACTTCAATCACTTTTGTAATTGCTTTATGAACATAATTAACGACTGTCTTAGATTCACAATGTGTTTCACGATTGAAATTTTGAGTATTTTCAATTGGTGATTGTGCATAAATATAAATATCTTTTCCTGAATATTCTCCTGTACCTGTTAAGGAAATACGAGAAACAATTGAAAGGTTAACAATAGAATTTGCGTAAACTTTACCAGTAACCCCTGCGCCAATTTCAGAGAATGCATAAGTATGCACTTTAATATCTTCTCCTGTAAGAGCTTGAATATTTAATTTACCATAAGCACTTAATTTAGCATTTTTGCCAATAATTTCAATTTGAACATTTTGAATATTAATTGTTGAACTTGCTTTCGTAGTTGTATCAGCAGCATATACTTTAGAATAAGAATAAACATATAAATCTAAAGCTTTAACCGCTGCGATGATATTAAGATCTCTTGATGCAGTTATTGAAATATGATCTCCTAAATCAACGAAAATATCTAAATTTAATGTCATTTCTGCCGAAACAGTATTACTTCCTGCGAATTCTTTAACAACTGGACTTTCTGTATAAAGTTCTGCTTTAATATTTTCAATTCGAGCAATGATATTAACATTACCATTACTATTTAAAATAACATTATTACCAAAGATAGTTTTTGGTTGTCCTGTAATTGTAAGATAAGAAGATGCTTTTGAATTTGAAGCAAGAGCTACTTCTGTTCCAGCATGATTTCTTAAACTTATTCCTTCAAAATCAACATAAGAAGCAATTGCCATATCAAAAGTACTTGTTATTTGTGTACCTGATTGAATGTTTGTTTCAACGCGACCACCAATCGTAGCATTTAATTCAGATCGACCTAAAGTAATAATACCATTAATAACTCCTTCAACATTTACAGTAATGTGATCGTATGCTTTTAACGTACTAATATCAATTGTTTTACCTTTTAGAATATTGTTTATTCCAATTGTAATAACAGCATCACTTGTATCATTTAAAACTAATTTATTGGCAATAGCACCAACCAATGCTCCTGCTGAAGTTATAAGAGTAATATCATAGCTTCCAAGATAATAAACATTGATTACTAAATCGCCAGCTGTTTGAAGTTGAACACCTTCTCCTGTAACAATAGATACTTCTGTTTTATTACTATTTGTAAATTGAGAAGCACCAACACTTATTCCAGAAAGACTCTTTCCTTCAACTTTTGCATTTACATCTACATACCCTGTTGTTAAAAGGGTAATTGTTCCATTTGTTGAAATAATTTTTACTGAATTATTTAATTCTGTTTTGATTGTATAAGTTCCCTTAAGTGTAATGCTATTTTCTCCACCGCTAATTAAACCACCTGATGCTTGCGATGTATTTAAAACTAAACATCCGTAACCTAAAGTAATTAAAGAAACGTCTCCACCTGCAGAAAGTGTACTACTTTCTTGCATAACTAAGCTTACTGTACCACTTAAATTAACTTCGATAACATTAGCTCCTATAGAAACAAAACCAACTTGTAAAGAATTATAATCACTCTTTGCATCAAAACTTCCATAATTAATAATTTCAATAGAATTACCTGCAATCAATTTTCCATTTCTATTAATAATTGTTTGAACTTTTGTATTGTGATTAATAATTGTAATTGTTCCTTGTACCCCTACTAACGCTCCACTCATTGACGTTGTATGAATTTCAATGCCTACATTTTCAAGAGATGAAGGTTTAGAATTTGATGAAGAAACTGGATTTGTGTTGTACCAGTTTTTCAAGCGAATATCTTGGGCTTTCACTTCCGCATTATTTCCAACTTGAATAGTAAGGGTTGGATTGATTGTTGCGGTAATAGAAGTTACACCAACACTTATGTTGCCAAAACTTACTCCCGTAATAGATACTTTTTCAAAAGTTCTAATTAAATTTGTTAAATCTACTGTGTTTGCATTTATTTTGGCATTATCTGCAATTTCATTTGTAATAGTTGATTGAATATTTAAAATAATTACTTTTACACTTCCACTGTAAACACCAGCATTACCTCCTACATTGCTTACAACGATTTGTAAGTAAGCAGCAACAAGAGATTGAATATCTTTAGCATTAATTGTTCCAGAAAGTGTATTTTTGATAACAGAGTTATCAGTAATGTTTTCACCAATACCTGTACCACCAGCAAAACCACCAGAAAGTGTTGTAGCATTGATGGTTGTATCATGCAATTTATTACCATTTGCATCACTATTGTAAAGTGTTATAAGGGTAATATCTCTAGATGTTGTAATCGTGCCAAAAAGTTTATTTTCGATTCGAACATTGTTTGTTACGGTAAGAGCTAAAGCTCCCGCTGTTGCTCCTCCAACATTTGCTTGTCCAACTGTTATCATAATTGGTTGCATGATTTTATTTCTAACTTTTAATGATTTAGCACTTATATAAAGTCCACCAATAAGTGTTGATGATTGACTACTTGTTACAATGACAAGTACAAGGGCATCACCACTAACAATACCACCTGCAGTAGAATAACCTTTTATATTCATACCATTTTTCGTATAAGCTTCTACATCAATGTCTCCTTGTGAAGCATCAATGTTTACGTTATCCGCAAATTCAACAGCAACATTTGCATTATTTTTCACTGTTAAAACTGTTGCTCCTGCACTTAAACCAAGTGAAGCATTTGTTGAACCAACTATAATTTGAATCATATCACCTGAATCATTTGCATATTTAGCAAGGATAGATAATGATTTAAATCCATTTAGTTGTGCATGACTTTGTAAAAGAGCTTTTACTTGTGACTTAATATTTAAAATAGCCACATTTGCACCAAGTGAACCTACATAACCAGCACCACCACTAATAGAAGATACTTTATAAGTTGATTGATCACTTATTGCTTGAATTTGAATACTATTTGTTGCATTTACTGTTCCATCGAATAAGGCAAATACATTATTACCAATAGTAATGACACTAACAGCTCCTCCAACACTTGCAAGACCAACACCAGCTGAACCGCAAATAGCATCTAGTTGTGTATTATCTCTTGCAATTAAGACAAAATCATTTGTATTAATAGTGGCACCTTGTCCAACGGTTACACTATTAGCATCTTCAATCTTAGATTCTTTTGATTGAATATCTCCTAAAATATTAACATCTAGTTGATCTAAGCTCATATATTTTGAATCTAAACGTAAATTATTTTTAGAAGCATTTAAACTTTCTTGAATTCCTTCAATACGATTTGTATTATTTTTGCTATCTGATAAAGCTTTATTCATATCATTATCAAGAGCTTTACCAATATTAATAACTAAAATACTTGTACTACCTGCCACTCCAGCAGCTGCTCCAGAAACAGCTTTTGCATTAATTTTTCTCATGACATCTGTAGTTGCAGAAACACGTAATGCGTTGTTTTGTGAATTTCCATTTATTACAACATTTTCACCAATAAAGCTATGTGTTGTATTTCTAATAATAATAACATTGACAGCAGCCCCTACACCAACAGCACCACCAGCAATACTACCAGCAATAGCATCTAATGTAAGTCCATCATTTGTTTGAATATTGATGTTATTTGCATTCACTTCTGCATTTGCCAGAATACCTGCAGACATGTTGTTTTTAAGAATAACAACTGTAACACTACCTGCCACACCAACAAGACCACCACTTGCACCTGTTGCATAAACTGTTAGTTGTTCATTACTATCAGTAATGACATTTAATGTATTTGTACGAACATGATAAATAGAGGCATGGACATTGGATGTCATTTTTAAAACTGTTGCTTGCGCTCCAACTGCAGCAAGACCACCACTCACTGAAGCACTCGCAATTGCATTGTTTACATAGTTATATGCTTTTACCTGAACTTTATTTCCAATTAAGCTAGAAGCAGTATCTGCTTTAGCTTCAATTGTATCATCAATAATCAAGACAAGCGTAATCGCATTAACGGCAACTTCTCCAAAACTTGCTCCTGCAAGTACACCTCTATATGTTGCCTTTGAAGAGCTTAATATATCCATGTTATTTGCATTGATTGTTCCATTAATAAGTGCTTGAATTGTTTTATTTGATGAAATATAAATTACACCTGGATTGACAGCTACTTGTCCACCCGTTGCTCCACCAACAGTTGCATCTAATGAAATAGTACTTAATGCTTGAATTGACACATCTGCACCACATGTAATAACTGCACCTGTTCCAATTGAAGCAATGACTTTATTATTTAAAATCATCACAAGGGCATTTGGATTAACAGCAGCAGTACCACCAGCAGCAGTAATTGCAACTCCTTGGATATTTTGGGTTGATTGAGCTAAAACATTCAATCCTGTATATGTCTTTCCATTGTAAGAAATTCCTTCATCATTTTCTCTAACAATGATCTTGGTTGCATCTCCAATACCTGATTTTGTTTCAGATTTTAAGATAATAACGAGAGCTGAAACATTAATTCCTGCTGTTCCAGCAACCGCTGCAGAACCTAAATCAGCATTTAAATCTTGTTGATCATTTGCATAAATAAGCATATTTCCATTTGTTTGAAGTGTTGAAGAATTTCCAACAAAAGCATTTACTTTATTTGTAATAAGGATTGTTGCTGCATTTCCATTGACACTTGTTGTTCCTGAAATTGCAGCTCCTACAACAACAAATAACAATTTATTTTTACTATCAGCAACAATAATAATTGGTCCTTCTAATTCATTTAATACTTTTACATTATTTCCTACATAACTATTTACCGACAATTCTAATTTATAAACAAGAACACCTGCGCCAATAGCTGCTGTAGATGCACCAGCAAGTTGTCCTGTTGATGAAGTACTATCGATTTCATGATTTGCTTTGATTGTTAATGATTTTGTGATTGATAGATTTGAATCATCAGCGATATAACTTGACATTGCTGTGTTTACAAGAATTGTTAATTCAGCTCCTGTAACAGCAACACTGTTTGAAACAGAACCAGCAATTGAACCAAATGAGAATTTATCTTTTTTATTTGTTAGAATAGTTACTGAATTTGCATTTATATTTTTAACATCTAAATAAGCTTTAATTTGACCACTGATAATAACGTTTGTTGCTGATAAACCAACCGCAGCTGTTTTACTACCAGAAATGGCCCCCGCATAAATAATAAGTGTATCATTTTGTGTTGCTTCAACAACAAGGTCTCCACCCACAAGAATCTCTTCATCACTATCAATATGCACATCTAAATCATTTTTAATTGTTGTTACTGGAACAGAACCTGTAACAGCTGCATTACTTCCGCCACCAAGACCAACAACAATTGATAAGATATAATCTTCACTATTGACCTTAGCCGTTAAATTATATTTAACATTAACTTTGCTATTACCGATATGTGCGTAAACTTTTTTGTTAAATTCATTAACATCACTTGCACCACCAATACCAACTTTTTTACTTATTGTAATACCACCGATAACACCTATCATCTTCGTATGATCTTCTGCCAACATATCTAAATGCGAAACCTTAATAGTTGAACCATTACCAATAGTCGCACGTGTATCACTTGTAATATTTTTATAAGCAACAGATGCATTGATAGCAGCTTTATCAGAATTACCTGCCCCAAATAAGATAGACATTAAATCTTCTGTCGCAAGTGCTTTTAATAATAAGTAACCCGCATAATCTACTTGTCCTTTAATAACAACATTGTTACCAATATTTGTATAAGTTTTATTTAATATATTGATATATGCAACACTTGCTCCCACTGCTGCTGTATTACTATCTTCAATATTAAACATTAAGTTTTTACCTTTTAAATTATTTTCAGAAATCAAAGAAATATCTCCATTTGTTGTTAATTGAACATTATCTTTAATTTCTGTACTTACTTTATTTTGAGAAAGAATAGTATTAACTGCTCCACCAAGAGCAACCTTATCACCATCTAGAGCTCCTGTAAGACTAAGAAGCATAAGTGATTTATTGTCTGATGCTTTCATTTCAGTACTTGATGCATTAATAGTACTTCTTTCATCAATATAAGTACTTACTTCATTTTCATTAATATAAACTAAAGTATTTAATCCAATTGAAGCTTTTCCGCCTTTAGAAAGTGCTCCACTGATCATTAAAATAGAAGTATCATTATTCGCATTTAAAGTTAATTTACCATTTAAATTAAGTGTTACATCCTTTCCAATATAACTTTTCATTTTATCTTTAAATGTTAAGACTCCCGCAGAACCAGTTGCAACAAGACCACCATTTTCTGTTGAGCCCCCACCAATGACATCAATATAATAATTGTGCATTGAAAAAACTTTTGTTAATTTTAATAAATTATTTATAACGTTATCTTTTAAACCTTCAAGGTTTAAATTTTCAATATCTCCTTTAAAACCACTAAAATCTAAATTTAATTCAAATTTTTGTTCATCTACATCTGGTTTTAAACTTGATAAACTTAAATCATTTGCTTTAATACTTGATCCATCATCAACATACGATAAAACACTTCCATTAACATTTAACATAGCAAAAGCAATACCAACACCTTTACTATTGTTTTCTTCTGATTTATCAAAAGCCCATGCGCGAATTGCATATTTTGATTTTTCTAGGGCATTAATAGAAATATTTCTTGCTATGATTGTTGAATTTGCATCAATTTTTGCAGTTGTTTGATCGTTTGATTCAAGATAGACACCAGCCCCTGATACAGTGATTGCATTAGATTGTTTCGTACCTTTATCAGATTTCGCTTTTGCTGTTGTATAAACTTCAATTGCAAGATCATTGATATAATTAGGATCATAATTTTGCATGTAAATTGAATTGATATCAATATTACCACTAGATGTTAAAATTCCACCTAAATTTGCTTGTGTTCTATTTTCACTTAAAATCAAACCAATTCCTAAAGAAGCAGATTTTCCATTTGATTCAGAATTTCCAACTGCTTTAATTTTATAATTTGAATGATTGCTTGCTTCTACTTTTAAACTTCCCACCTCTAAAGAATTACCAACAACACTTGCATAAACTCCATGCTTTAAGTTCATATACGCAACAGCTGCTGCAATACTTACTTCTTTTCCTTTTTGAGTTTTTCCTTTTTCTTGAGTTGCTTGATCTGGTGTACTGATATCTTTTTTTGTAAGTAGACCAGAACTTAAAGATGTTCCTGGATTATTACCAAGTTTTCCAGCAAGTTTTCTAGCAAGACTTGATAAAGGAGTTGATTTCCCTTTTATTTGTGATTTAAGTTCTTGTTTTAAATCGATATTTAAAACACTTGCATAATCTCCTAACAAAGCACCTTCTGCCGATGCTTCGGCATCAATTGTGTTATACACATTAGCAAGAGCATCTACATTTAAAGCACCTTGTATTTTTCCACTAGCATTTACATAAGATTGTATATCTGATTCAATATAAAGAACAGTTACAGCTCCACCTTTAGACTTACCGTTAGAAACAGCTTCTGCTGAAACTTCCCCACTTGTACTACCTGAATATTTACCTTGAACATTGACCTCATTTGAAACATCTAAATTGACGTTATCAATTTTTGCATAGATCACAGGATTAATTATATTGACTAAAACACCCGCATCCAAAGTAGCCATAGCTGTTGTTGTTTTTCCTTCGCCACCAATTTCAGCTTTAGCTTTAATATCTGTTTGATAGATTGATTTGACATCAATCGAATGTGCTTTAATATCGATTGAATTATTTTTTCCACCAATAATAGCTTTTGAAGATGTGTCAATAAAATTAATAACAACACCAATACCTGTTCCTTTAACCTTATTTTTCCAGCCAACGCTTATACCAAAATTATGACTTGCTTGTGATAAAGCATTACTGATAATTTTTTCTTTAATAATAGAATTAACGACGATGTTATTGCCTACTGCTGTCTTTCCTTCTAAAACAGCTTGGTAGTCTTGTTTTAAATAAACAAGAGTCACAGCACCAGCTGTTGTTTTACCATCACTTGTTGCACCAGATAAAGAATTAATATAGAACGTATTGACATCGTTTGTAATTATTCCTCCACCTTCATCTTTTTTACTTGTTGCCACTCCTTTACTTTCAATTGTAAGGGAACTTGCACGTTGAATGCTTCCTGACATGACTGCATAATTTTGATAATTCCCTGCAATAATCGCCATAGCCATTCCACTTGCTTTACTTGTTCCTTCACCTGTATTAGCAGAAGAAAGAACAAAACTGTTCATAGCACCTTCACTAATAATTTCTACATTGCCACTTGCATTGATTGTACCATTTACTTGCGCAAGTGCATCTCCTTTAAATAATTGGATAGCAAGTGTACCTGCTTTTTGAACTTCTCCTTCTGTTGTATCAAAACTCACTTCAAATAAAGCATCCATAATATTAAAGTTACTAATTGTTTCTTTAAATTGGTTTAAACTACTTTGAATTGATTCTTTTGCTTTATTATATAAATTGTTTGGTTTTAATTTTTCAAGTGTTGTTTGATCATCTTCATCGATTGATCCATCGGGAGAAGCTAATGTGTAAACATCACTTCTAAGAACGTGATATGTATTGACCTTAACATCTCTTGCATTTACATCTCCATTTAATAAGGAACGTAAATAACCACTAACAACATTTAATGCAATAGATGTTCCTTTACCAGGACACTCAGCCATTAAATCACTAATAACTTCTGTATCGACATATTTGTCACTTTTAGCAAGTAAAGAAACATTTCCATTTGTAGAAACATTCGCATCCATTTGTGCAACAACATTACTTAAGACTGTATGAATTGCATATGCTGGAGCAACAGATGTTCCTCCATTTCCACCTGCTCTTAAATTTAATTGTGAATTCAAATCTGATTCAGCAATAACCTCTAATTGAGTCAAGTCTCTTAATGTACTTTTATTAACATAAGCTTTGACTTGATCAATGAAGAAGACAAGACCAATGGAACTTCCAACTGTTTTGGTTTCTCCTTCTTGTGTTCCACAATTCATTTTCATCGTTGAATTTTCAATAGCCTTTACAGCCATTGATGATAATTGAATTGAACTTGTTGTATTCATTAAAGCTTCATTTTTCAAATAAATATATTGACCAGCAATAGCACCACCTGTTCCAAAGCCTTCTTTAACATAGCCTGCCTTGACATTTAAAATATATTCATTTTGACCATTACTTAATATATTTAAAGCTTGTGCAGCAAAACTTGAATTTTCCATCAATGAAGCAAGTTGATCGATGTGAAGATAATTCAAACCAAATCCAGCTCCATATCCTTTTGATGAAAAATACCCTTGTTCACTAACTGCACTTCCATCTACTTGAATATTTGTCATTGTTCTTCTATCTGCAAGAATCTTTAAATTTCTAATATTTGTTCCTTCTTGAGCTAGAAATTGAGCTTTGTTATTGATTTTTCCATAATTGAAAACACCAGCTCCAACTTGTTGTCCAAGTAATCTAATTTTTGTACTGCTCAAAGTTGAATCTATCGAATTTGCTGTACCAAGAACAGAAATCAATAAATCAGATAATTTGTTTACAATATCACTATCTACTTTACCTTTTAATTCCTCTAATAATGTTTGTAATGTTTTAGCAGCATCTGTTCCAGAAACTCCATCTTGAGCAACCGTAGATGATAAACTGTGATTTGTAATCACATTACTTCTAATTGTTAGATCTTGAGGTGTTATAATTTTTGCTTGTACATAAACATCTGCATTTTGTTTAAAGATATTGAAAACAACATAACCACCACTATCTTTTGATTGACCTTCTCCATGATTACCTGTACTTTCCATCCTTGATTTAAATGCATTTTCACTTTCGATAGAAACAGCTTCTTGAGCTTCTAATGTTGAATTTTTAATAATGATTGATGCTTTTAAATCAGCATATGACGTAATGACTGCCAGATGAGAAGTTCCTGTTCCAGTAGAAACTTGGGCATCTACTTCAATCCCTGCCTTAATGGTAATTCCTGCTTGTGAAATTAATTTCATGTTTTCAAGAATAAGTTCGACACCCATATTCATATTGACATTTGCCAAGCCAGCTAAATTTGTTTTACCACTAATGTTTGCATTAGCAAGAGCATTTATCTTAATTTCATTTGCTTGAATTTGTCCATTTCTTAAAGAAACATGTTCTTTAATATTAGGATTCATTGTATTGTCCACACTATAACTTAAATCAATATTAAATATTCCTGATACATTGTAATCAAATCCAGTAGAATCAATATTTGAAGTTGTTCCACCAAACCCTAATGAATTTACATTAACACTTTTATTTGTAGAATCTGAATTCATTAAATTCACATTTTCCATATCAATTTCTAAAGAAATACTTGAACCCTCTAATTGATTAACAATATTTAATGTATCATTTCCCGATTCTCCATTGATTGTTACATTTAAACCAACAGATGTATTCATTGAAAAAGTATAGGTATTATCAAATTCATTTCCTTTTAAGATCAGTTTTTGTAACTCCTTGATTTTAAATTGAATTTTTTGATTTTGATTATCCTTATTAATAATACTTACAAGATCATTATTAATACTAATATCAGCATTTTGATAAGGAATCGTATATTCTAATTCTTGATTTTGAATAGTATATGTAATCTCTGTATTATTTAATAAAAGTTGATTTCCATCATAAGCGATCTTCATTGTACTATTTGATAAAGTAACAACACTTTTATCATTGTCTTTTTCAACAATCCCATTTAAATCTGTAACACTTAATTGTCCTGATTTAATTTCTAAATTAGAAATATCCTCTAATGTAAGATTATTGAGCTTATTGTTTTCATATACTTTATCAACATTTGTATTATCAACAACATTCCCATTTTTAATTGTCATGGTTTCAACACTATTTACGATTGCCTTATTACCACCAAGATCAATTTCTGAAATTGGGGTATTTAAAGTTACTTCAATATTTTGACCTTCAACAATTAATTTTGTGAGTTGTGTAAAATACATTTGATCAATAACAACGTTTCCTGTTTGTTCATCCTTATTAATTATTTTATTCTCTTTTATATTTAATGTATCACTTGTAGAAATAAAATTTTCACAATTTATAACATTTGTTGTATCCAGAGAACTAAAAGGATAAGTTATCGTATCTTGACCATTACCAGTATCTACACTAAAGCTCGTTGACCTTTTATCAATTTCTAAAGCATCATTCACATCACCTAAAACAAGTTTTGTGTTTTTTAAGTTTGCTTTTGTAGGTGATATGTTTTCAAGTTTAACTTCAATTTGATTTTCAGTTGAATTAGAAACAATAATTTCCTTTAAACTCGAATTCTCTTGATTTACTAATTTTTCTTGCTTTATTGTAATTGATTTTTGTAGTCCATCTAAATTAAGTGTTTCTTCTTTATCCGGAATCGTTAAAACATATTCATTTTCATTTCCAATGTTGATTGCTCCTACTGCTTCTTCAAGTGTTGAATAAGTTTGATCGTTGACTTTATAATTTGTATCAAGTGCATAAACATTTCCTGAAAGTACGATCATTAAAAACACAATTAATAAATTAAGTATCCATTTTTTCATCTTCTTCCCCTCCTTTCCTTTATGTTACATAGTACCTTGATAAAATATCTTTTGCTTTTGATACAAGTTCTTCATTAGAACTTGTATCTCTTACTTCAATAAAACATTTCGTCGATTCTTTAAATAAAGATTGATTCATATAAGCAACACCTTGGTTATACTTCGAATAATCTTTCTTTATTCCTAAATCATAAGAATCTTGAAAATCATTGACTGCTTTTTTATATTCCTTTTTTTGTAAATACAAAATTCCTCGACTGTAATAACAATTTCCTTTTTGAATACCGCGATCAATACATTCACTATACATCTGAATTGCTTGATCTACTTGATCATTAAGATGATATAAATAAGCTAAAAAATATTTTGCTTCCTGATTTTGTGTTTCTTTTATGTATTTTTTTAGATAGACAATTGCTTGTTCATAATTCTTTCCTTCGTAGTATTTAACCGCTTTGTTGTAGTTTTCATATTTTAAAAGTTCTTTATTTGATTCAATATAATCACTTTCTTTTTGTATCCCACTACTTTGCATATTTTCATTTGTTACACCCTCTTGTTGAATAACATTTTCTTGTTTTTTACAATCTTCAATTATCTTTTGGATTTTTTTATCATTTCCATCATATTTACCAAAATAGACTAAAGCTTGTTCATAATCTTCTAAATAGTAATAACAAAGTGCCTGTTTATAATAAACATCTTTGCTTGGAGTTACTTGATTTAAGTAATTTAAAGCTGATTTATAATCTTTCAATTCATAATAGCTATCCCCTAATAATTCCAATAAATATTCATCTTTATTTGTGCACTTATTAATCATTTCAATTGTTTTTTTATGTTTCTTTAAATAGAAATAATCTTCTGCAGCTAAAATATAATAATCATCATTTTCTTCTTGAGCTATTAATTCATTAATAACCTCTAATGATTTCTTATATTCTTTCTTTATTTGATAAATCAACCCTGTATAATATTGAATATCCTTTTGTTTTTTATTAAGCGTTAATGATTGATTAAAATCTTTTAACGCTTGATCATATTTCTTTTGTTTATAATATAAATAGCCTCTACTATTGTAGTATTTTTTATTCTTTTCATCTATTTTTATAAGTTCCCCATAATCCAAAATAGCTTTATCTAATTGATTAGATTCTTCATAAATAACGGCCCTTAAAATATAAGATTTATCATATTTATAATAAAATAGCGATTGATCTAGATTTTGTTTTGCTTCATAAAGTTGATTCTTTTGATAATAGTCAAAAGCTTTATTATAATATTGTTTACTTTTTGACTGTAATTTAGCTTGTTCTTTATTATAATCTGCTTCTTTTTTCTTAACATATTGATACATAGGAATGGAAGCAACAATGAAAAAGAGACTAATAAATATCAAAACTGTTTTTTTCAATTAAATCCCTCCTTTATGTATTTATTAAAATAATTGTGTAAAACTCTACAATTATACAGTTTCATTTTACTCTTTTTTAACCATTGTTTTTTTATTTGTCGTGAAATGTGATTTTTTTGGTGTGAAATGCAAAAAAAAGGAGATTATCTAAAATTTTCTTTTTCAATTCATTATTATTTTATCATTGTATTTCGTTAAATAAAAGACCACTTTTCTCATAATTGACATATATAGTGTTAAAAATCTTATTTAAGCCTCCTCACTTAATTATTTGTTCTACAATATAAATAGTAGAAAGTTGAGGATTAAATTATGAATACTATAAACCCTAAAAAAGATTGTTTATTTGATTTCATAAAAAGATTTTCTCAATAAATTCAACAAATCAATTTCTTTTTGAATTTAAAACAACCTACTAGCTTTTCTTGCGATAAATGTAATTATCATAATTATTACTTAGTCAAAAGAAAGAATGGTTATCTCCTTATTTGTAAAAAATGTGGGACGAGCTTTGAAAATAAACAACCCTCGCTTTTTGTATTGTTAACTTTGGAAGATAACAAATATCCTCAATATATCAAATTTCATACTTTGCCTAATTATAAAGGTGAACCTATTGAAAGTTATCTTAAAGAAAAATGTATATTTAATGCATCTACTGTTATTAATTGTGATGGTGATAGAACCTTTTTACGCTTAGAAAAATTAACACAATTAAAAAACAGTGCTGTAGATTATACAAAGGAAAAGCATAAAATAAAATTGTTGAATACATTTTTTTGGAAACATACAATCAAATATATATCACCTATATAAATCAGTAAAAAGAGAGATTTACCACTATTTTTAGCTGAACAAAAATAGAGAACAAATCATCGACATTCAGGTATAAAGATTATGGATAAAGCGCAAAAATATATTAGTATGTCAACGCTTGTTGCCTTTAAACAAATAACAAATTCAATACTTACTTATGAAAAACAATTTCTACTAGCTAAGTGAGAAAGGCAATCTATTATTTTATATTATTACTAGGCATCCTAAAAGCCAAATAAAGCGTCTAATATAAAGAGTAACTAAAAAACGTGGATATTTCTCAAGCTATAAATAAACCAGGGGCATCCAGCTCCTGGATTTTACTTTTGACCGTTAATTTTTTTGGGGTATTTTCTTGATGTCTATTTTGTTATTTTCATAAATCATTTTTCATATTCTTGAGGTCAAAAAAATTTACAGAAAAAAATGGATAAACACCTAACTTTGGCAGGCGAGATGTTTATCCAGTCCATAAGACAATATGATAATAATAGAGAGTGTAAAATAAACTGTGTAAGTCAGGGGCGCGTGACCTGATGAACACAGTTTATTTTACACTCTCATGAGAAACCCCTCGTTATTTTAAATTTCCCAAAGAGACTCCTTTATGATTTTGCTATCTAATAATCTTTTTCATCACAAGACAATAAATAATCAATAAACTGAAACCAAATAATCCTAAATAAAGCACACTATTTGTACTATCCCCTGTTTTAACCTTCTTCACTTCTTTCTTGTTTTCAGCTTTTACAGTTTCTTTATTTGTTGTTTCAACTTTTACTGTTGGTGTTTCTACTTTTGTATCATTATATACTAACGCATATATAGAGAATTGATCTGTTTCAAAGGTAACCATTTGTGTTTTTTCATCATAAGTACCATCTAAGAAAGTAACTTTTCCCTCATGTACTCTCATTATTTTATAAGTACGTTTTACTTTACTATCTTTATTAATAAGTTCTTCTGCTACTTTTAAACTCATTCTTAATTTTTCTTTAGTTTTTGTTACTTGTCGTTTACTTTCTCCTACCTTTAACCATAACGAAATATCATATACTTTTCCTAGTTTATAACTATCTAATGATGAATTTACTTTTTCTAAATCTATTTTATTGACTTCTTCTTTAACATCTACATAGATTTGTGCATTATCACCTTGTTTTACTTTTTCAATTTCTTGTTCTGTTAAAATATTTTTACTTAAATGATCTACATTATTATTAATTGTAATATTTTCAGCTTCTTTCTTTTCAACAGTTCCTGATTCTTTTTTAGAAATCTTTTCTGTTTCTAATATACGTCCACATACTGTACATTCTTTATGTTTTGTTCCTTCTTTTTCTAAAGTTGCTTTTTCATCAACAATCCAATCACTTACCTTGTGTTTTTTAGCACCTTTTTTACTTGTACATCCTTTTATAGTACATTCATAAAAATGTTCTGTATCATCACTTGATAATTTATTTGAATATTGATGTTCACCTACTCGATTATCTTTAAAATACATATTTTGTGCATTACTATCATCTTTTGCACTTGCACCACATACTGAACATATGTACCAATATGTATCATGTTCTTGGCAGTTTGTTGCTTTTGATCTTAAATAGGCTGCTGTCTTTACTTTTTTTGTATATTTATGTGACAATTTTGTATCAGGCTCTTCAAACGTTTCTGTTCCTACTACACCACATTTACAGCTCTTATAATATTTAGCGTTTGATGCACATGTTGCATTTGTTGCTAATGTACTTTTTCCATTTACTTCTTTTAATTGTTGATTATATGTATGATTTTCTTTATTAGAAATTTCATTACATCCTTCAATTGTACACTCATGCCAATGATTGTCATCATCATAGTTCCATTTTGGAGAATAACTATGATTTCCTACATTTTCATCTGTATAATATTTATCTTGTGCATTACTATCATCTTTAGCATTTGCATCACATACTGAACATATATACCAATATGTAGCATGTTCTTGGCAGTTTGTCGCATTTGATCTTAAATAGTCTGCTGTCTTTACTTTTTTTGTATATTTATGTGACAATTTTGTACCAAGATCTTCAAATGTTTCTTTTCCTTTTCCTACCACACCACATTTACAGCTCTTATAATATTTAGTGTTTGATGTACATGTTGCTTCTTTTGCTAATGTACTTCTTCCATTTACTGTTTTTAATTGTTGATCAAATACATGTTTTTCCCAAATAGCATTAATACTTTTTCCGTTATCGCTTAATTTAAATTGTTTGTTTTCGCCTGCTTTATAAATAGTTGCATTTCCTTCTACTTGCCAACCTTTGAAATGACAACCAGTTTGTGGAGTAAACTGACATTCAGGAAAAGTAAATTTTCCGTCATCATCAATTAGAGGATTAGCCATTGTGCCTCTACCACCATTAGCATTATATGTAAGTTTAATAAAATTGTTATGTGGAACCACTGTTAATGTTTCAGAACGACTTACCCTTACAAATTGAGATTCTGTATATTTTTTATTTTTATAACTTTCTGTTTTATTAGAGTTGATTGTATAATAATCATAGCCGCCTTCCAAGGAAACCTTTATTGGATCATATGTATACCCGTTAATCGTTCCACTTTTCAAACAAATGTTATACCCACCATAGAGCGAATTATTTCCTCCCTCTATATATGTTCCATCACCAATCAACTCTATTGACATATTCGTACCATTTTCCATACATATAGCTTCATTGCGACCAGTACCATCAATAGTTTTTCCATTTGCATTTAATATAATATGTGTTCTATCTAAACCATAAAAATAAAGTCTTCCATTAATATTACTTAATAACTTTATTCTAATTATTTTATTATCAGGATCTGTTGATTCAATTTTAGCCCAATTACTGTTACTTATCTTAGACACAATTTCACTATAATCGAATAATGGAAAATTCCCAATGTAAACAGAGCCTTCCGCAAATACATTAACAGGTACTTTCATAAAAATCATCATGAATGTAAGTATACTTGCTATTATTTTCTTTATTTTTATCTTCATAA